>Ga0208903_1000027_pt1 | contig 143990 bp, 146 predicted proteins | sample AntAceMetag02UKJ_FD_184769 | JGI IMG/M metagenome (GOLD analysis project Ga0208903, IMG submission 184769) | Saline lake microbial communities from Ace Lake, Antarctica - Antarctic Ace Lake Metagenome 02UKJ (SPAdes) (version 2) | ecosystem: Environmental > Aquatic > Non-marine Saline and...
TCTGAATGACCAACAATCACGAAGCGTGCTCCGCTATTTTTAGCCATACTTGTTCCAGTCTCACCTGTGTATGAACCTTCTTCTTCCCAAAACATATTTTGTAAACCAACATGTACCTTTCGATTCTTTTTTGTGTACTTCACTACAGATTCAACAAACAAATTTGGTGGACAAAACACTGTTGTGATTCCAGTGTCTATTCTCTTTTTTCGATTAAATACTGAAAAGTACTTTTTAACATCATCTACACTTCGAGGGTTCATTTTCCAATTAGCAATAATAAATTTCATAGTATTTTTATTATACAGCATCATCGGCTTGCACCTCAGCATCTTCCTCACTAGTTGCCTCTTCAACACTCCCAACATCCTCTTCTACCTCTTCTTCTACCTCTTCTTCTACCTCTTCTTCTACCTCTTCTTCTACGACTTCTTCTACGACTTCTTCACTCTGTAAAGTTTCAGTAACAATATCTTCTGTTAATTCATCAATAGTTACTTCGGGTTCTTCTGTAGTTTGCTCAGTGGTGGTCTCTGTATCTTCGTCAGTAATTATCGGATCTGATGAAGTTGCAGTACCATCTTCTTGTTCAACTAAATCATCCAAAAGTGAATCGTCTGTAGATGTTGCATTATCGTCTACGAAAACGTCATCTGTGGTTGTGGCAATTGGTCCAGACACCACATCATCTTCTAAGTTAGCAATGTCATTGAATTCATTATTCGTTGTTCCTCCATTATTTCTAATTAACTGTTTAAATTCTTCTTTATTAATACATACATCATCAACACATAATTTTTCATTTCTAAATTGCATCCACCCAAATACCGAAGCAATTGTTTCTGTAGACAGTGTTTCGATCTTATTTGAAAGGGCAATAATTGAATCTTTAATTTCTTCAAGAGATTCTAAAATTCCATCTTGTTGTTCAGCGATATCTTGCACTGAACGAATCACAAACGGCACAAACCCTCCGTATGCAACAGATTTATATCCAGTATCGTTATCTGTATTTACTAACTCTGGGAAAATTTCTTCAACTTCCTGCGCAATAAATCCATATCGTTTTGCATCATCATCATCGCTAATCCACTCAAACTGCACAGGTCGAAGTTTTCGTAATCGATCTAATGTTGTTTCTTCATCTTCAAAACCTGAAGAAGAATTTGTGCTTGTTGCACTGTTGTTTTGTTCTGCAAAAGCTTCAAAATCATCAAGTGCAATAACGTTTTCTTTCAGACGTGCGTCTGAAGTACACGACCATGTTGATGATGTAGGATTAATTTCGCAATACCCATCTGAATCTTCAAACCGTACTGGAGCACCATCGTCTGAACGAACAACGTGCAGTGGGCGCAGTGGTGTATTAGTTCCAATACCAACATTTCCAGCAGTATAATACGCATCAGAACCTGAAGCAGTGAAAACAGCACCTCCTCCTTGAGGGCGATCATCTAAGAAGCGAATGGTAATACCAGCACTATCTGGCTTAGTCTGAATATTATCACTACCGCTAGTTCTAGAAGCAACTAGTTTTATTTTATCGCCAGACTCAAACTCACGTAATATTTTAACTGAAGCATTGGTAGAACCCTTATTTGAAATCCTGTTATACATCTCACCTCGTGAACCTGGAATATCAATATAACCAGCTCCTACATTCTCTTGCAGTTTTGAGGCAGACGTACTTCTGTCAGCACCTGAAATTACATCTGTAGAAATATTATATGAAACTTCATACCAACCATCTTGGTTGAATGTAATTTCTGCACTATCAGTTCCGTGAGTATAGTTACTATCTTCTCTAACTTCGGTATCTAAAGTAATGTCAGTCCAGCCTGATATAATATTAATATTTCCAACACTGTCGAATGCATAGAACATGTTAGTTGAACTTGCGAACCCAAATGTAGAAGTCGCAACCCATTGCACTCCTGAGCCAGTCGACTGCAGTACTTGCCCTGCACCACCCGCATTCCCATTTGAATCCAAGAACAGTCCACTCAACTCGAAATCTGTCGCAGATAATTTAGGGAAGGTTGAAGTGGCAGCAGTTGAGTCGGCAGTGAAGAATCGTCCTTCAACTTCTCCTGTTGAAAGAATTGAAACTTTGGCTGTATTGTTTGGTCCAAGCTCAAGTGAGTTAGCGGTACTGTTTGTAATATTTGCTCCAACAATTCCTGCACCATCAACTGTTGCTGTGTTACCACTTCCAAACACATATGAATCATCAACAGATGTATTTGTTGTGTTGTTATATCCAAACAAACTGTTACGCAATCCAGATGTTCCAGAGTAGTTTGAATATCCAACAGCTGTTGAGTATAAACCTCGTGCATCGTTATCAACTCCAAGTGCTGATGAGTATGAAGAGTTTGCATAGTTTGAATATCCGAGTGATGCCACATAAGAACTTAAGGCATCATTATCGTATCCGAGTGCTGATGAATATGTTCCACTTGCAATGTTTGCATATCCAAACGTAGAAGCACGTGAACCCGATGATGAGTTCGACGCTCCAAATGCAGAAGCATTAGAATTTGATGCAGTATTATTGTATCCAAATGCAGAAGAACTATCCTGAGCTGCAGTATTATTAAAACCAAAAGCAGAAGCATATTGACTACTTGCATCGTTAGAGTTTCCTACTGCAGAAGAACTTTCTCCTTGAGCGGCATTACCAACTCCAAGTGCAGAAGCCCCTGAATCGGTTGCTTGATTTGAATATCCAAAAGTTGCTGCATACGTATTTGATGATGTATTACCAAATCCAAAAGCACTTCCATACAACCCTGAAGCAGTGTTTGAATATCCAGCAGAAGTTGTGTAATTACCAGTAGATTTACTATTATAACCAAAGGCACTTCCATACAAACCTGAAGCAACACTACTATTTCCAACAACAGTAGAATAGTTTCCGCTAGCAACTTGCGTAGCGATTGTTCGATACGTTTGAATATCAATAGCGCGAGTTCCTCGTGCATTACCAGTTAAATTCCCAGCAATTATTGCAGCATTAGTATCAAGACTTCCAATTTTAATTGAATCTTCGTAATTAATTTTTCCATTATCAATATACACTTTTGATGATGAGCCAACTTCTAACAAACCACTAATGGTTGTTGTTCCAATTACTGAAAGTGTTGTACTTGGTGAAGCAGTTCCTATTCCTACTTTTCCAGCTGCAGTTAATACAAAGTTTGCATCAGCTCCAAAACTTCCTCCATTGTTAAATTGAAGTTGTCGGTCTGAACCTGCTGGAGAACCTCCACCTCCACCTGTTATGCCAAGTGATGAAGTCGCCACCCACTCAACTCCAGAACCTGTAGTTTGAAGAACGTAACCGTCGGTACCAGCTGAGTTATTCCCATCATAAAATATTCCACTCAACTCAAAATCAGTCGCAGACAATTTAGGGAAGGTTGAAGTTGCAGTAGTTGAGTCGGCAGTGAAGAATCGTCCTTCAACTTCTCCTGTTGAAAGAATTGAAACTTTGGCTGTATTGTTTGGTCCAAGCTCTAGTGAGTTAGCGGTACTGTTTGTAATATTTGCTCCAACAATTCCTGCACCATCAACTGTTGCGGTGTTAGTGTCACCAAATACATATGAATCATCAACGTTTGTGCTGGTTGTGTTGTTGTATCCAAACAAACTGTTTCGTTGTCCAGATGTACCTGAGAAGTTTGAATATCCAACTGCAGTTGAGTAGTTTCCTCGAGCGTCGTTGTCGACTCCAAATGCAGATGAGTATGATGAGTTTGCGTAGTTTGAATATCCAACCGCAGCAGCATAACTTGAACGAGCGTCGTTATCGTATCCAAATGCTGTGGCGTATGTTGCATTGGCAAGGTTTCCGTATCCGAAGGCTGAGGCACGCAACCCTGAAGAATTGTTTCCATACCCAAAGGCGGTTGATTGTGAACCAGACGAATCATTTGCATACCCAAAGGCGGTTGATTGTGAACCAGACGAATTATTATAATTTCCAAATGCTGAAGCATTAATTTGAGAGGCTGTGTTTCCAAATCCAAACGCCACCGAATCTTCTCCACTTGCATCGTTAGAGTTTCCAACTGCTGAGGCATTTGTTGCGCTTGCATTGTTGGTGAATCCAAGTGCTGAAGACTCACTTCCAGAAGAAGTGTTTGAGTATCCGATTGCAGTTGCAGACTGCTGAGTCGCACTGTTGAATGACCCCACTACCGTTGCATAAGAAGCTGATGCAGTGTTACTTCTACCGAATGCTGATGCATACGAACCACTTGTGTTATTTGAAGACCCAATGGCATTTGCATATTGTCCTGAATTTGTATTCAAATATCCAATACCAACACCGTAACTATTTGAAACAGTATTCTGGCCTCCAATCGCAACCGACCGTAATCCACTTGCAACTCGTGTTGCGGTTGTTCGTTCAGTTTGAATATCAATTGCTTCAGAGCCTCGAGTGTTTCCTGTTAAATCACCAATGATAACTTCTGGAGCAGTATCAAGACTTCCTATTTGAATGTTGTCTTCAAATTCAATGTTTCCATTTCTTACAAAAGTACGAGATGTTGTTCCAAGCTGCACTGTCCCATCTGATGCAATCCGTAATGCACTTGTTCCTGTAGAGCCAATAAAGTCAGCAATGTTTCCTGTTCCATTTTGTCGAACAGCAAGAGAAGTAGTCGCTGAAGATGTTGCATTTAAAATATCATTTCTGAAAAATTGTTCAGAGCTAATTCCATCAACAGTATCTGCAACAATCGCAGCCGAAACCACACCGAGTTTTTTTCGAGGGGTCATTTCACCGTCGCTCTCAATGTCTACACCTAAATACAACGTCTGATTGAAATCAACAGTTGTTAATGCAGTACTGCTCCCCAAAAATGTTGCAAATAAACCATTTTCTACCGGAACAGTTTGTGTCTCACTCCAAACAGATGAACCTCCAGAAGAAACAGTGTACAAGTTAAATTCAATATCATAATCTCCATCAACAACTGGATCTCCCGCGGAATCAAGTAGCCTTGCTTGGTAATTTATTTCTTGATTTATTGCAGCATCAAGTGTGTTAAAAAAAGCAGTAACAAAAAATATACTTAAAAGAAAAATGTATGTAATTTTTTTTATTTTTATTGAAAACATGTAGTAAAAATGTACAGAGAAAAGTGCCACCGACATATGTTCGGCCACATTACAATTTTACTATGTATACCAAAAAAAGTCTGGTGAAATAAGGCTTAAAAGGCGATTATCTGGTGAAAACTCTTTTTCGAACTAACCACATAAATACCAATAAGATAATTGTCAGAATAATTTGAGGAATTGGATAAAAACACACGAGAATTGAAATAATAAGAGCAATAATTCCACTATGTAACTCTAAACAGGCATTTTTATCCAAAAATTCATTATTTCCGATATATGTACCAACCTTCATTTTACCAATTACTATTTTCTGCCTGGTGCCGTTATCTTTTATAATAGAAAATATTAGTTCATTCCCAGGATCCAAAGCCGTTTGGTGTGTTCTAAAATAGGTTTTATCTATGTTATCAAAAAATAGCTTTGTGCTTTCTTCTAATAAAAAGTTTCCGTCTTCATTATATATTTCAACAGAAAGATGCAAATCTTCTACAGGTGTGAACATTTCGTACTTTTTTAGTGAAATTACCACAGGAACATAAGGATCTATGTCTAACACAACACTGCCGTAAGTAAGTTCATCTCCGCCCTGCTTAAACACAATGTTGTATAAGTTAAAAGTAGTGTCACCATACATAATCTCTTTTTCTATTCTAGAAGTATCAAAACGAACAGAAACTCCAGTAGACACCGAACCATTTTCATAATTTGAGAAAGCTGTGTAAAAATAAATCTGATTATCTAAAATACCTGAATCTGTAACGGAATCATTAGCACCTTCATACACAACCACTCCGTCATTTTTGTTTTTAGCAGGGTCACCCACTGTTCTTACTACTGTTACGCCACTAAAACTTGGGGCAGAAGGGTTATTCCAAGAAACTTCACTATAAAAATTATCAGGGCTTTTTTTAACAGTAATATTTTGCGCACTCTGGAAATTCCCACCTGAGCTAGAGGGGGCAACAAAACTTTCTTCCTCGTTAAAACGTTCTTGTTTAGTGGTGAAACTTCCAAAACGAGATTTAAGAGATGTGATTCCCTCCTGGGAATCAATTCTATAAAAATATGTTTTTCCTGGAATTAAATTAGTGAAATAAAAAAAGTGATTTGTTGTATCTGAAAACTCATATGAACTAAATTTCTCAAAGTCTGAAGTTACTCCGATTTGAATCGATGATCTTGTTTCATAAGGGGTGAGCCAAGAAAATACCACATCACTAGTTCCTGTAAAAACAGTTAAATTATCGTACAAATTAACAGTATTATCAAAGTTACTAGTTTGACCAGTATCATTTACAGCATCAAAATTCCTTCTATTTCCTGGACGATTGTTTTGATCATTATCGTCTTGTGTTACAACTTCCTCTGTTGTTGTTGCGACAGCAGGGCAATCTAATGGACATGTAGCTGTATCTTCTCCAAGTCCGGCTTCGCACATTAAATTATTGTTACATCCAGTAACAATCAGCTGTACATCTAAATCTGAGTTAGCTGAATCAAATGTGAATGCAAAAATAGTATTTCCAAAAAATAGAAAGGTGAGTACTATAAAAAAATTTTGTAGTAATAGTTTTCGTTTCACAAACTAATTTTACAACGAAACGGCGGTAACTGTTAATGTTGCAGAATAATTTCCTGCATCGATGAAAATATCGTTTCCAATTTCTGTTTGCAAATCAAGTGTTGTGGTTGCTCCTGTTGGTGCATTTTGTGCATTAGTGGTTGCAATTATTTGGTTTGTGGTAGAAAAACCAGTCCAACAACTATCAGTTCCTGTTCCGGAACCAGTGTTGCAGGAAGTTCCATTATCTTTAAAATAATCACTTATGTTTGCTCCAGAAACACTATATCCAAATGCAGCTTCTGTTGCAGAGACACTCCAGGTGTAGTCTGGATTAGCTGTTGTTGGTACATAGTTTGGAATTACAGCAGTACTTACGCTTTGCATCGCAGGATTTGTATCACTAGAAACAGAGAGTTCATATCCTGTAGCATTATTAGTTTCAATATTCCATCCAACCGAAGACGTACTAACACCACCAGTAAATCCACTTAGACTTGGCATTGATACATCAACTGGTGACGTAATAGAAATGTAGACATCAGCAACTTGAGCTTCTTGTTGAAATCCAGCAACACCAAGTTCAAAGTTAGAACTTTCACTTCGTCCTGACACTGACTGTCCTACAGAATCAGTTGTTGCGTAGTTAGAACTTTCACTGAGTCCACCACCGACATTTAAACTATCTCGTTCGATTTGATAATTAGCACTTTCTCGAATCTGCCCAAGTAATACACTGGGTAGAAAAACATAAACCAAAACTAGGAAAACTCCGTATATTTTCTTTTGTCCTAGTTTTTTTCTTAGAACACGCATATATTTTATTTGAAGTTACTACTTTTTCTTAACTATTGCGAATCGTTTTGATAGCTTTGAAAACATAAATACCAATACAATAATAACCAGAAACAATGGGAGTATTACATTCCACGGAATCACCCAGAATGATATTTGCTGCTGATGTGTATTAAGATTTTCGTCACCATATCCTTTGTGAATATCTAGTACTGCCGTATATTTTCCTAATGTAAACGAATTTGGCCATATAACTTGTTGATATCGGACAGAGTCTGGAAGTGAGAAGTATCCATTAATTGGAAATCGTTCAATTTCTTTACCAAATAGATTCTTAATGACAATTTGCCCATAGTGAACTAAGTGAACATTACCTGTGTTTTTGACTGCTAATTCAAAACCTCCTGGATGTTGTGAATAAAGCTTTTTATCTTCTCCTAAGGCTTTGAAAAGTTCTAAATTACTTTCTTCAACTAAATCACCATCAACCCGAACGAGAAACAATGACCCTAGACGAGTAACAATTTCTGTAGATGTACTATCTTCAAGACTTTGATTTTCATCAGGATTTTCTGCAGAAATAATTACAGCACCATAATACCCACGTGGCTCAGCATTATCTGGTAAAGATACTGTAATTGGAATATTTATTCTTTCTCCTGAGTCAAGAATGAATGTAGACACTTCTGGCTTTACAAAATTCTTAAGTGAATATGGCCCCTCTTGATCTCCCAACAATTTAACCTGTTGCTCCTTATCTGTAGAACCAACGAAATCTTCAATTTGAATATTAAATTCCAGAGTTTGCTCTGTTCTGTTGGTTATCGATATTTTCTTATTCTGTGTTTCTCCAGGAACTGCAATGACCTCATGTTTTGCAGGTTCAAGCACAAAATCATTTTGGCCAGCAGTACCCACAAAGTCTCGTGAAACTTGTGCGCTTGCAGTACCTGTCGCAAAAAACAAACACAACAATGAAAGAACCACAGATGAGAGCACCTTAATTAAATAGTTTGTCTGAGTAGCCATGAATTAAAAGTTATAATAAGTTTATTTAGTTAGTTAGTAAGTAGCTCTATTATTCCATAAATAAAAAAACCTGCATCTCTGCAGGTTTTAGAATGTCTCAAGCTAAGGAGGCTACAATGTTGTTGCTGTTGCAGTAATTGTTGCTGAATATGATCCAGCAGGTGTAAATACACCATTTTGACCAGCGGCAAAACAAATTCTTGTGTCCACACCATCTGTTGTGGTTGTTGCAGCACGAGATGCGATTATTTTATTTGTTGCTCCCTCGAACCCTTCAAAATTAAGGTTTGTATTAACTGTTGATGATGATGACCCATCGTCACACACAGTTTGACCTGAAGCTCCATATTTATCACTACCTACATTTTCTACATCTACTCCAAGAGCAGAAAATCCAAATTCAAATTCTCCAGTATCAACCGCGAATGTGTCAGGGCTTCCAGATGTTGCTTCGGTATAGTCAGCAAAACTATCACTTCCGGACTGCATTGCAGGAGTTGCAGATGCAATAACATCTAATTCATACCCTGCAGGTGCATTTGTTTTAACATTCCAAACTGCCCACCCTGTTGATGTGTTCGCACTAATTCCCATAGTCGACATGTTTACATCGGCAGGTGATGTAATTGAAATTCCGTCATCAACTGTTAGGTTAACAATAATCTGATCTGTATCTGTTGCTGCGCCTACAGTTGATGGCTCAAGAAAAGCGTATCCACCGAAAGCTACAGTTAGCATCATTATGCTTGTTGTAAGGTTTTTTATCATAAATTTTTTAAGACATTATAAAGTTCAAGACCATGTAGGTCTTTTACCTTTATATTTTCTCATGCTTTACCGAAAAGCAAAAAAGTTACTGTGGAAAACCACTAATTACCAGACTTTTTCTTTTCCAAACTAATTATTCTAGCTTGCACCTCTTCATTTTGCCCGTTAATACTTTGTGATTTTTCTAAAATATCAATCGCATCATCAAAACGTGATTGTGATTCTAATATGCTACTTATTTCAAGTAATACTGATGCACTATCAAAGCCAATAGAATCAAGCTTTTTTAATGTTCTAATTGCCCCATCAATCTCACCTTGGTTAAGCTGTTCATCTGCTAACAAAATAATAGCGTCAGCATTGTTAGGGTTAAAATTAATTGCATTATTCAATAAACGCTTAGCAATTGTGGTATTTCCACGAGATCGCTCAAACTGAATATTGTAAATAACACCATTTAAATAATCAGGGCGAGTTTTAAGCATTTCGTCTAAAATCGCACGCACCTGTAAGACATCATTTCTTATAAATTCCATCTTGGCGATCTCAAGAAGAATGGGTGGGTAATCTGGTTTTAGAGAAAGTGCGAAACTATAGCTTTTTTTAGCCTCCTCATATGATCGTTCTGAAACCTCTCCTTCAGATAAGATCATGAGTGATCTATAAAAATTACCAATATCAACATACGTATAGTAATTGTTGCGATCAAACTCCAGAGATTGTGTATACAAACTATTAATCTCACCAATTATTGCAGATACTTCATCTGTTCGATCTCCGTCTTCACTTAAAACAATTAGTTCAAGTTGCCTTTCAAGTAAAAGAGCTCGTGATCTATAGTATGTATCTACGGAATATACATTTGCTGCTTTATTAACTAATTCAGCTGAAGTAACGATATTTTTTTCTGTTATATCATTAAGTAACGTGATTCTAGATTTTTGAAATAGATATTCTGCATATGTTTTTTGTGTACTTTCAACAAAAAATAACACCAAAACGACAATGCAAATCACAGAAACTGCCATGGCAGAAAGATTACTAACTTTGTTACTACTTATATCTACCTGTTTCGAAAGAATTAATTTTTCTTGGTAACCAAAGGCTAAAACAATTGCTAGAACCAGTGCATTAAGTACCAATATTGTTGTGGAAGGAATGTATGTTAGCAGACTTACATACAAATTAAGCATCACAAGGACAGAGCAAAATACTACGGTATGTTGATACGAGTTTACATATAGGCGCCTAACGTAAAAAAGAATTAACATAAACAAAACACCAAGTGGAATAGCTATCCAAGGAATGGTTCCAACAATACCAACAGTTGTAGGTAAAGTTAATAAGTAACTGTATCCGTAACGAAAGTCGGTCCCCCAATACGAATTAGTAACTAACACCTCATTAAATAATGCAGGGAGTTTGTTCTCAAACTGTGATGGTCCGGCCCCAAACACTGGATTTTCTTGAAGTGTTTTTTGAGCAACGACGAGTGTTTCTTGTAACCCTAGTCGTGCTTCACTACTCACATATGTATTAGAAGCTATATATGAACTAATGGCATTACCTGTTAGTAACATACCTATTCCAAGTATCATCATTCCTAGGGCGGCGAAATGTAATTTTCTCTTAGTTAGTAAAAAGAAAATGATTATAAGAAATGATGTAACTATTAATTGCATCCAAATTATTTCTGGAGAAACTAAAACTAGCGAAATTGCATTAAGTGCAAACACTAACCAAACAGCAATTTTTACTTGTTTTTGAATTTTTTGCTGAGCAACAAGAAAGAGAGTAATACAAATAATTATGAAATTATAAATTGCTAAGTTTGCCCATGCGCCAACCAAGCTTTCTGCAATCCCGATATTAAAATTGACACCAAACAGCTGTAGTCCAATTATTGCTATGTGAAAAATACTTGAAATAACTGAAGTAACCAACAATGAGAATATTATTTTTGCTAGATATGTTTTTTGCTTAACACAATGCAAAAAGGCAACATACCCAAACATGAAATAAAACAATACACTTAGCACACTATCTATAGAAAAATCTCTTCCCCAAAATGATGTAAAAATATTCTGAGAGAAAAACCCAGCAATAATGTATGTGATTAGTGCAAGAATAAGCGAGCAAGATAAAATATCAAACGTTAGTAGCAATTTCTTCTTTTTCTCAAAAATAAAAGAACCTAGATAGAATATTGCAGCAAATGCAGTCGTAATGTAAAAGAAAGAAAGCTTAACAGCTTGTAGTCCTAAAATATTTTCTTGAAAATAGAGAATTGGAAGCAATGATGCTGTAATAAGAATAAGTATTCCAGAAATAGTTCGTAAAGAAGCAGATGTGTTAGTAAAAATATTTTTATTACTAGCAACTTTTCGGGTTTTCTTGGTAATAGTTTTTTTAGTAACTTTTGAATTTACTTCTTTCATTGAAGTAAATTATATCATGAAGAAAAAACTAATCGACTTCTTCCCAACTAATTATTTCATACTGATCTGAAGTTAATGGAAACTCTGGGGGTGGCCCATACAATAAATTAGCATCATACGTAATATTACGAGTCTCATAACCAGATCCATCAGTATAGGCAAAACCGTACCTGTCGTTTGTGGCAATCATTCCATATAAATCAATTTGGTTTCTTTCATCATAGGGTGAGCAGCCCCAATTATAGTAATATCTACCTACTCTACCCTTTTGAGCAACTAATGCTGCATCAATTTCAAGATTATTCTCGCTTCGCATTCCAGTGTTAATATTTTTTTGTGCAATAAGTGCTATTGAATCTACACCCTCTGTATTTGTATATTTCAAATCGTTATTAATGGTAATACTTCTTCTCGTTGAAGGAGAGTCAGGAAACCGTGCGGCTACAATTGTAAGTCGAGCACCGTCGATGGTTCCCTCAACCCAAATATCATCTTCTAAAAAGATTACTCCATTATCCGGAAAATCATAACTACCTAAAAATCTTGTTCTTCTTACACTCCAACTTCCCCAATCATCTTGACCACTGTCATAACAATACCTACCCACGCCGTGCAAAGAGCGTACTTGGTATAAATCGAATGTATCATCAGTCTGTAACTGTAAAAGATATCCTCTTCTTCCAGAATCATTAAAATACAGCCCTTCAGGCTCCTGAGCTAATGCCTTTAGTGAAGCCAGGTCGGCTGTAATACCATCAAAATCAACCGCAGGTGCTCCAACCTGTCGACCAGCTTCAAAAACGTCTGTTCTGTCTGAGAAATTTGTTGGTGGAAATGGGTCTGTTGGTGAAACATGTGTATGCACCGCCCATTCAAGTGGACCACTATGATCTGGATCGTCGTATGTTTCTAAGGAACTTGAGATAAGATTGTGCGCTAACCCATCAAAACGTATTCCATCATTAGAATGGATCGGACCGAACACCTCAGTACCTTCTCCAAAACGCATCTCATCATTTGCAGCAAACGCATATTTTGCAAATGATGGTTTTGCCAATTTGGCACGTATGGTTTTAGTACTTGAAGCTGATAATAATGTTCCTTTCGATTGCACAGTCACAACAGTTGAACCGTTTGAAGGTGGTGTAATCATTAACTCAAATTCTCCAATTTTTTCTCCATCTTTATCATTGAAATCTACAGTGTATGGACCTTCCTCTCCTGTTCCATTTGTATAGTCTGTGGGAGCATGTGCTAGATGCCATCTGTAATATTCAATTCCAGCTTCTGCAATATGAAATGTAACCTCTTTATCAAGTACTCGCTTACTCACCTTATAATTAACCGCAAACCAGCCAGTAATTGCCAATACGATTGCAGAACCAATAAGCCCAAAAACAATCACGTTTAGTAAGATAATTCCACGCTTTTTATTATTTTGTGATTTAATCTGCGTCATGATTATCTTTAAGATTCCTAATTGCCGCCTGAGTTGTAATAGTTAACAAGCTCGGTGCTCGGCCAGGATTAGCATCTACCATTAAATCGATTCGCACCAATCGGACATCAGATGTTGTTACTGGTTGTGGCAAGGTATCAGTGACTGTTGTTGACCCATAATAATTTGAATCATAATAAGTAAATATTGATGAGGTACCAACGACGTCCTGAATTACTTTAACGATAGATTCATTACTCTCATCATATACCAAAGGATTACCGCTCGGTTCAATTACACCCTTCTTAAATTCAGAACCATCAAGGAAATATCTAATTTTTTCTCTACTTCCGTCTCCATCAATATCTGTATAGAAAGCAAATGTTGATGTACCAGCCTCATGAATTGCAAATGCTCCACGATCTGAAGGTTGTGCTCGTCGAACCTCACTTGTAAATGGACGAAGGACTTTTCTTGCCTCACTTACATTAGTTAAACCAGTTTGCAAAATATTATTGAAATAAAACACATCTCGCATAAATGCACCAAGGGCGACTACAACAAAACCAAATATTACTAAAGAAACGATTGTTTCAATTAAAGTAAACCCACGACTGCTCGTTATGATTTTTTTTGAAATAATCATATTAATTAAGAAGGATTTAGCGTTACAACCATTGTTTGCCAAGCTTCAGGAAATGAAACATCTTCGATTATCTCCGTATCGTATCCATCACGAGAAATAGTCACATCGTATGTAGCATTGGATAATCCTCCGAAATAAGCTTGTCCAACAGGAGTACAATCGTTTGCGAATGTAATCCATACACGAGAAATGTTTGGAGTAAATGCGGTGTCATCGGTCTCTAAAAAGACACGATATCTAAAATACCTATCTCCATCATGTGTGTCATGGATGGCTGTTCCTGGAATTGTATAGTAAGTGCTTCCTGTTCCATCTGGACCCTTATACGACCACGACAATGGTTCATCTAAAGTTTCATTTGATGCAATCTGGAATTGTACTGGTTCTGAACCGACTTCTGCGGGTTGATCATTTGGAAGCCATTCTAGTGCAAGGAAATTTGTTGTTGTACCAACATCAAATGTTGAAGATAGTAAAAATCCTGCAGCATCATATGTGCCAGAAAGCTCTTCTAACTTAAGTGTTCCAACGGGATTAATAGTATCGATGTCCCCATTATCACTTAAGTATCTAGTTTCATCTGTGAATGTTTCTTGTCCGGCACCGCTAGACCAATCTTTTTGTTCTAAATATCCACTACCAGTTGTTGCAGTTAATAATAATCCAGGACGATCAAGCGTTATAAATGCATTTGAAAGTAACTGATCGTTAGAACCATCGAGCACAGTAATTAGTACGGCATTTGGATCACTTGCTCCGACTATTAAATCTACATCTTGTGTTCCTCCAGGATTAACAGCAAATGGCACATTTGGATTCGCTCCAATTAAGTCTAATCCGGCCTCAGTAATGGTTGTTGTGTACGTATCCCATTCAACATCATCCAACGTCACTGTTCCAGAACCAGAAGTGGTAACATTGTTCTCATACTTATAAGCATTCACTCCAATCGTTTTTTCACCACGAATATTTAGATCTACAGATCCTTGTGTGGCACAAATATTATTTTTAGCGGAGATATTTACTGTCGCAAGTTCATCAATTGCAAAACTAATTTCTGTTACCTGTCCTGAAACTACGTTTGCGTGAGGTTTATCTGGGACAGGATTTGTTCCCCCTCCAATTTCATATGTTTGCTCGCTTGAATATCCATCTTTTGAAACAGTAATTTCGTAAGCCCCTGTACCAGGATAGGCGTCAATAATCTGAAGAATTCCATTATTGTTTGTCACATCGTCAATAACTATTGGTGTTGATGTTTGATTATTTTCTATATGTACATCTATTCCAGAAAGTACTTGTCCGTTTGCATCAAACACATTAATAAACAAAGCTCCATTGTCTCCCACTGATTCAAGTGAAAGTGGTGCGACCCATGTTGAATATGTCACAGCCCTAAAATTACCTGGACAGGAATCGCAGGCAATTTCAATTTCAACAAGCTTATTATCTGCAGGGGAAGTATCGTTTGGAGTTCCTCCAATAGTTCCATCAAACGGTTGGTCTATATTTCTAATAGTAGTTGTAACTAAAAATTCATAATTATCACGAGTGAGATTTTGTTCTCGCGGAATTACTCCATTAGGAATTGCATTTGGTACACCAACATCATCATAAGGAAGGTTTCGAATAATTTCGATTTGCTCTGTCGCTAAGTTAGCAGCGGTTGTACGTGCACGAAGTATTTGGTTTGCTTGAAATATTCGAGATAATCCAATCCAAGACGAAGTAGCTATGGCAGAAAAAATAGTAACCCCAACAATTACTTCAATTAAAGTGAAGCCCTTTTGTGAGGAATTTCGACGAGTAGTAAAAGAAAACAATTTCATTACTGCTATTGTACAACTTTTTAGATAACATTTTAAAGAAAATAGTGGTTTACATTGCATTACTGCAACACAAACCGAAAGAGCGAGATGTTACCGACTAGAACGCACTGCGCCGATAAGGGAGCAGATTGCGCAACCGCAGCCGCTTCCGGAATCCATCTTTTTCGTACCGAGTTTCCACTCAGGAAGAATGTATGTTTTCACACTGACGGATCCTCCGAGCAATGAACCGGAAAGGGATTCACTGGTACCAGAAAAAAGCAGTTTTTGGAACTCTTCATTCGACACGAGAAACTCTTCGAACTGCTCTTCGTATGCTTCAGCGATGAGCACATCTTGTTGGTCGTACTCGTAGTCCGGCAACTCCTTAAGACCTTCGAGAACTTTCTTCATCGCCGTGCCGACATCTTCAGTCGACGGTTCTTTGTTGAGCGGCTCGATTGCCAGACCGATTGCCTCATGAAGACTCTTCAGAGACGAATGACAAGAGGTGGCTTTAGCAGCCATCAGTCGCTCTGTTGCCAGTTGAGAAGCGACATAGAGGTTGATGAGTTCTTCGGGGATATCGATGATGAGTCCATCGAAATCTGCTGCGTTTACCCCTTCGACTTCTTCCGGCTTGAACCGTTCGATGTCTTCAGGAGTTACAGCAGCGATAGCCGTTGCGATGATTTCTTCAGTGGTAGTTTCAGTTTTAGTTTCCATCTATTATGGGTATTTGGTTTTTATTTGTGCGGAATGCACTTTGTAAAATAAATTAATATAATTATTAACTTTTGTCAACTAATATTTCGAAATCCTCTTTCAGTTCAGGTAGTAAGTTTCTATTATAAATTCCTACAGCAGGGTGATACAACGGAATTATTTTAACTGTTCCGTATGCACTCTTGGCTTCAAAAACTTTTCCATGAATTTTACTAATAATTTGAATATTTTCATCTAGCTTAAAAAGTTTCATTACATACTCCATAGAGAATCTTCCAAGCGTGGCAATAATTTTAGGTTGAATAGCATCAATTTGTCGCTCTAAAAATAGTCCATATAAGGCAATTTCTTCTGGTTTTGGGTCTCTGTTGTTTGTTGGTCTATCTTTAACAATATTAGTTATATATACATCTTCACGGTTTAAAGAAATATGCTGTAGCAGTTCATCGAGCACTCGTCCTGAAGCTCCACAAAACGGCCGCCCAGTTTTTGCTTCATTTTTACCTGGAGCTTCACCAATAAACATAATATTCGCATCATGACTTCCAGAGCCAATAACAGGAAATGTTTCGTTTTTGATTCGCTCTTCATACAAAGGGGAATCTTTTAAATTCATTACTTCGTCGCGAATCTGTTTTAATGCAATATATTTTGGAGAATCTTTTTCTGACATTTGTATATAGTATCGTAAAAAGCACATTAGAACACTTATCAACTTACAACTTTGCAGTGATACTTTTCTTTCAAATTACACGTTCTCCATTAGTGAATACATCGGGCTAATCATTGAAACTGCAAAGAATCCTACACCTGCACCAATTACCACCATTAAAATAGGTTCGATAATAGTAGAGAGGTTTTTTGTTTTTTCGTTAATTTCATCTTCATAATAAACCGCAACTTTCAGTAACATGCCTCCTAAGTCCCCAGTCTCTTCCCCTACCGAAACCATCTCCGATACAAAAATTGGATATAAATTTTGATGCTTTTCAAACACCTCTGCAATTGGTTTACCAAGCTCAACCTGCGTTTTAGCATCTTCTAGAGCATCGATATAAAAAGGGTTTTGTAACACCTCTTGCGTAATTCCAACTGAATCTAAATATGAAACTCCTGATGCAAGCAGTGATGAAAGTGTTCGAGTTGTTCTGGCAGCGTTTGTTTGTTTTGCGATAACACCAATCACAGGTAAATGAAGAATGATCCAAGCAATAATTCGCTTTCCTTTTGTTGTTTTCATTCCAACTATAAGAGAAACAATAAAAGCTACAATTCCTCCCAACAATAAAAATGTATGGTTTTTAAGTAAGTCTGAGATAGTAATAATAAATTGTGTTGAAGCAGGAAGTTCTACTCCCAACTCAACGAAAGTTGATGTTAGTGTTGGTACAACAAACACAAATAAAAATCCTCCGATACCAACCATTGCGGTAATAATTACACCAGGATAAATCATCGCACCTCGAACTTTCTTAACAAGCTTATGAGTTTCTTCCATTTGTGTAGATACAACTTTTAGTGCTTGTACTAAATCTCCAGACTCTTCTCCTGCTCGCACCATTGAAATAAATAAGTTTGAAAATGTTCGTGGGTGTCTTTCAAGTGCTCCAGAAAACGTATCCCCTTTTCTAATAGACTCATTAACATCTCCCAAAATCATTTTAAACTTTTTATTTTTTGTTTGTCGTCGCATTACAGCGATTGCACGAGAAAGAGGAAGTCCAGCATCTAGCATCGAACCTAAGTTTTTTCCAAATAAAATTCGATCTTTCTTAGGTACTGTTCCAAAAGAATTTGCTTTAGTTTTTAATTGTTGTAAAAAGCCACCCTTACTGTCGTTGGCAGATAGTAACGACAAGTCTCGCTCGCTCAACATTTCAGCTAACTGGAACTTATCTCCAGCCTCTTCTTTTCCCTCCACAATATCTCCAGTGCTGTTTTTTGCTGTGTAGCTATATTCCATATTATTCTGAGATTACTCGTAACACCTCTTCGATAGTTGTTCGACCTTGCACTGCTTTAAAAATTCCATCTTCAATCATTGTCATCATCCCTTCTTTTTGTGCTTGTTCTTCTATTTTTTCAGCAGACTTACCTGCAATAATTAATTCTTGAATTGCTGGCGTAATAGTAAGAATTTCATGAATTCCAATTCGGCCTTTATAACCATCATTTTCTGCTTTTTTCTTTGGTCGATAAAACGGTATTGTTTCCCATGTTGCCTTCTCTTCAACAATTTTTTCTTTTTTCAGCTCTTCTAATACTCGATCTAAATTAACGTTCGCTTGTAATGATTTAATACCAGCTTTAGTAAGATTATATTTCTCAACACTTTTACCAAGCTTTCGTACAAGTCGCTGTCCGATAATGACACGCAATGTTGAAACAAGTAGAAATCGTTCTGCACCCATATCAGTAAGACGAGGAAGTGTTCCTGCCGCAGAGTTTGTGTGAAGAGTAGAAAGCACTAAGTGCCCTGTTAGTGCCGCATTAACAGCAAGACCGGCAGTCTCACCATCTCGAATCTCTCCCACCATAATAATATCTGGATCTTGTCGTACTAAACTTCGCAAACCTTCGGCAAATGTAAACCCAATTTGTGGTCGAACTTGGGTCTGGTTTACACGCTTCATTTGATACTCAACAGGATCTTCAACCGTTGAAATATTCACATCAGGAGTATTAAGCAAATCTAACAATGTATATAGTGTTGTAGATTTTCCAGAACCAGTTGGACCAGTAGTAAGAATTAGTCCAGTAGTTTGCTTCATTGCATCGTGAATTCGCTCAAGTCCATCTCCATGAAAACCAAGTGACTCTAGTGTGAATCCTCCACCACCCTCTCGGAGCACACGCATTACAGTTTTTTCACCATAGTATGTTGGGAGAATTGAAACACGGAATGCAACTTTCTCACCATCTAGTTCAATTTTAAAACGCCCATCTTGTGGTAACCGCTTTTCATCTAACTTCAAATTTGCCAACACCTTAATTCGAGCAGTAATAGAAAGTACACTTTGTTTTGGTAATGTCATCGCCTCATGCAGAATTCCATCTACACGATAACGAACAGTAAGTGCATTTTCTTGTGGCTCAACATGAATATCTGAAGCACTTTGTAAAATTGCATGCTTAAGTAATGTGTCGACAATTCGGATAACAGGAAGATCTTCAGCGATTTTTTTCAAATCTTGTTCTGATGCATCATTTCCATCAGTAACAACTTTTAGCTCACCAGACTCTTTTTTAATAATATCTCCAAAGTCAGCTTTCAAACTTTTCTGATATTGAATGAGAGCATTCTTAATTGAATCTGTTGAAGTTAGTCGAGCTTGAATTGAATATCCAGTTTTCTTTTTAATAAATTCAATTGCTGAAATATCATCGGTATCGAGCATCGCGACTTCAAGCTTATTTCCAACCTTATTGAATGCAACAATATTATGGTTACGAGCAATTGGTTCTGGAATAATTGCCAAAACATCTAAATCAATTTTTTGTGTAGAAAGGTCGATAAATGGGACTCCAAGAATATATGCCTGAATTCGTTTTAGGTCATCGTCGCTAACTTTCCCTTCTTTAACTAAATACGCTCCGATAGTTTCGTATTTTTCTGCCTTAACAGCATCGGTTGCATCTTCCAAAGCTTGATCGCTTACTAAGCCAGCATCCTTAAGAAACATTTTTAATTTGTCTTGTTCGATGTACATATAAAGAAAGAAACAACAATACGTAATTGTTGTTTCTATTATATATGTTTTAAGAGAATCGTTCTAATGTATTTATATACAAACTACACTTCACACTTGAGTGCCTCAGAATTAACTGAAGTTCCTCCAAGCCCTGAGCATCGTAAAATATATGTTCCAGGTGCTATTTGTAAACTACCTTCAGTTCCGACATCTTGGATTCCAGAACTCATACCAGTAATTAAACTACATGTTTGCGCCATACTAACTTTCCATGAGTAGAAACAAGTTTCTCCTGTTGCAGATAATCTTGTACTGAATTCTTCAATAACAGGAGTTTGTTTAGCTACAGGACGAACAGTTGCAATGTATCCATCTCCTACAATTACTTGCTCACCATTCTCATTTGTTGTTTGTGTAACTTCTGCACCTGCTTGGGGTACTGATGTGGTGCCAACTCCATTAGTTGAACTTGCTGTAGTGGTTGCAACCTCCTCAACTTGATTCTCATCAATCATTGGTGCAGATACCTCGTCTGCTGGTTTAAATACTACAAAAAGAATAATAAGTACCACGAGTAGTAATGCTGCACCTGCGATGACATGCTGTGACTTTTGACTTGTTTCAACCGCTTCTGCGTTATTTGATGTTTCTTCTGTTGTATTTTCCATAATGCACTCATTCTATACTGAATAACTTACAAGCGTTAATTGACGTTTATTATATAAATATGTACACTATTACCATTGAAAGTTCGCCATCCGGCGGGCTCTCTTTTTTTCAAAAATTACAATCACATAACGACAATAAAATATGTTTGACTTAAAAGTAATAAACGCAGTAATGGCACAATTAGAAGAAGAACGAGGTGTTTCAAAAGAAGCAGTTCTTGAGGCTATTGAGCTTGCATTAGCGAATGCATATCGAAAAGAATACGGTAAGCGAAATCAAATTATTCGAGCGCAATTTAATATGGATGCAGGAGATGTTGAATTCAGCCAAGTAAAAATAGTTGTCGACAAAGACAATGCAGTACTTGAAGATGAAGATGCTCCTGACTACGCACCAGATACACCAGACGAAGAAAAGAAGATTATTTACAACCCTGAACATCATATGTTTTTAGAGGATGCTAAATTTATGAAGTCTGATGTAAAAATTGGTGAAGAAGTAATATTCCCACTTGAAAAAAAGGATGACTTTGGAAGAATTGCTGCGCAAACTGCAAAGCAAGTAATTATGCAAAAAATCCGTGAAGCTGAAAAAACTTCTGTTATGGCTGAGTACGGTGAAAACGAAGGAACGATTGTTTCGGGAACCGTAGAAAGAATGGAGCACGGAGCAATTTACTTAGACATGGGACGTGCCGTTGGAATGCTTCCATATGATGAGCAAATTCCCGGAGAACGATTCAAACAAGGAGAACGAGTACGAGCATACTTATATAGAGTAGAAGAAACTAATCGAGGAGTATTTTTAAAACTATCTCGGTCACATCCAAAATTCTTGGAAGAACTATTCAAGGCTGAAGTACCAGAACTTACGCAAGAAATTGTTGAAATTAAAAATGTTGCACGAGAAGCAGGTTCTCGATCTAAAATTGCAGTATTTTCTACAGACGAACATGTCGACCCAGTTGGAGCACTTGTTGGACAACGAGGTGTTCGAGTATCAACAGTAATGTCTGAACTAGCTGGAGAAAAAATCGACATTATTGAATGGTCTGAAGATGAATCACGATTTGTCGAAGAATCACTCTCACCTGCACAGGTTACAGATATTGAACTTGAGGAAAAAGAAAATGAACGTGGTGATATTGAACGTGTTGCACATGTTCAAGTAAATGATGATCAACAATCACTAGCGATTGGTAAAGGAGGACAAAATGTTCGACTTGCAGCAAAACTTACCGGATGGAAAATTGATATTGCTTCAAATGGAATTATGGGAGAAGGACAAGAAGAAGCTGCAGCAAGTGACGAAAACAAAGATGCACTTAAAGATGCACTAGAAAAGGTTCCTACTGAAGAATCAGAAGCTGATGTAGAAAGAGAAGAAAAGAAAGAAGACGTTGAAGTAACTGAAACAAAAGAAGAAGTAAAAGAAGTTACTGGGGAAAGCAAAGATGAAACTACAGAAGAGGAAGTTGAAAAAGCAGAAGAGGTTGAAGAAGTTAAGGAAGAGGCGGTGGAAGAAAAAGAGGTTTCAGAAGAAACTCCTGTAGAAGATGATGAGGTGAAAGAAGAAAAGAAAGAAGACGAATAATTATATTCAAATCAAACTACTAAATAAAACTACTAAATAAAAACACCCTCCACTTCGGAAGGGTGTTTTTATTTATTCACTTTCCGTCTCAACCTCCGCCTCCACAATAATTCCATCTGGCAATGGCTCTTCTGGCTGTTCCTCAACCACTACAACTTCGAAAAATCCTTCATAAAAATTTTCGTGAGTTTGTCCAAGTGTCCACGTGACATTGTTTTTAATCTGAAAATCTACCCTGTATGTTCCTGGAACTTCTGGGGCCTGTAACGTTAATGTTTCTGTCCAAGGAATATTTGTTTGTGAATATTCGAATGTTCGCGTACTTCCCACAGACTGCCAGTCTGTCCAATCTCTCATTTCCTCATCTGTTGTAGCGGTTGATGAAACTGAAGAACTGGCAACTTCTTCAACAACAGGACGAGGAACATACATTGAACTAATTCTTACTGAAGCATCCTGCAAACTCGCATTGGTATTTTGCGACCATAAATCTATTTGAAATGGAACAATCTCACTAACGGCATATGTCTCAACTACCGCAGAGCGTGGGCTGTTTATTTGAAAATTAGTCGGTATATATAATGAGCGTTCTCCGTACGCAGTAATGAATTCATCTGCAAATACCGCAGATGTTGCAATACCACTTACAGCTATTCCAAAAATAATAAGTATTGAAAGTGAAGATGGAATATTCGGTTGCTTAAACTTTCGTACTAATACGTATGCAATTACTAATAAAATAAGCAATGTTCCAAAAAAGAGTGCAGCAACAACAGCAACATTCCCATTCTCTCGTTCTAAGAACGCATTCGTCTCTGCTTCACTCGCTGAATACACTTGCTCTACCCTGTCTACCAACGTCACACCCTCAAGTAAATCTGCTACCACTCTAAACCCCAACTCATCTCTTTTTGGTATGTATTGTAATTCAGCACGAATACCAAGCTCATCAACCTCAGCGACTTCTTTAACAATCACATTTCCCTCGGCGTCATATAATGTCACTAAGACTTCCATATCATTTAGAACCGGAGGTCGAGAATCTTCATAGTTATTTGTCCTAATATCCAATGGTGTATCAGACAAAGAAATAGAAATTACAGTTTCTTTTCCTGCTTCTAAAATATTTCTAGATGCAGCCACAGATTCAATTTGTGGTTTCAACTCTGAAACAATATAGCGAACCTCAAATGGCCCTGAACGAGTTAACCCTTCTTCATCTTTATATGTAATAAGTGCGGTATAAATTCCTGGCTTATAATCAAAAACAGGAAGCTCAATTCGTTGTTCTTTTGCGTCGAATCTATTTATGAAAAGTTTCGCAGCATCATACGAAGTAATTTTATCTCCAGAAAGCAATCTATTATAAACAGTAACTTCAGGAGTAAGCTCGAGTGCTCTTGTTCCATTCTGAAGCGAAACAGCAAATAACATTCGTTCACCTTCGTACGCAATAGGTGCATCAAGCAAGCCGAATGGCTCTCCGTCTATTTGCACTTGTGCGATGTGTTCTAAATAATCATATGTTTCTCCATTGGTTCCAAAAGAAATAGATGTTCGAGCAAGTAACCGCTCACTTCCTTCATAGAGCTTAATTTGAATTCCTAAACTATTTGCAGGGAGTGGGTTTGGCAATGTGTATGAAAATGAGAATGTGCCAGTTTCAGATTCTGTCAGAGTTACTGCGTCAGAAATTTCACCATAATCGTATGTTGTTTGCGGGATATTCTGATTTGTAAAATTACCAACTAACTCAACAGAATATTTCAAATTAGAAATACTTTGCATTCCAATATTTGTCATCTTAAATGTTCCATCAATAACATCTCCTGAACCATAAAATACCTGCTCGAGTAATAAGTCATGTACCGCGACATCAGCACGTCCTTCCCGAGGATCTGATTGTAAAGTAATAGAAGGTTCTTTATTTCGTATTTGAGCTAATGCTGGTGAAAGCGAAATGCATAAAAATCCACCAATTATTAATGAAGCAAGCAATACTGCTTTAAAAGAAAAAATGAGAGATGAGCTATTCATATATGTATTGTATGAAAAAGAGAGTAGAAGAACAAATCACTTTCAATTGCAGACAAAAAAACTTCCGCTATACTTCACATTATATTTACTTAGCAAATAACATAACTATTTAAACTATCTTATGGAGAAACAAATTAAAGTATTTGGACACCAGTCACCAGACACCGATGCAACATGTAGCGCAATTGTGTGGGCGTGGTTTTTAAACGAGCACAGAAAACAAGATGCTAAGCCATACGTACTTGGAACACCAAACAGTGAGGCTGCGTTTGTTTTAGAAAAATGGGGACATGATACTCCTGAAATTCTTACTGAAGTTTCATCAGAGGATACTGTTTCTGTTGTTGATACAAATAGTAAAGATGAATTATTTGAGAACATAAACGAAACTCACATCCTATCTATTATCGATCATCATAAATTAACAGGAGGAATTGAAACTGCTTCACCTCGAGAGATTGTTATTCAACCGTATGCCTCAACAATGACAGTAATGTATAACATCATGAACATAGAGCCTGCAGATTTTCCAAAAGAAATTGCTGGGCTTATGCTCTCAGGACTTCTTTCAGATACATTAGAATTTAGAAGCCCAACAACAACAGATGCAGATAAAGAATTAACTCGAGCACTTGCAGATTCACTTGAGATAAATACCACAGAATATGCAAACGAAATGTTTGCAGCAAAATCTGATATCTCACAGTTTTCAGATAAAGAACTTGTTTTACTTGATAGTAAAATTACAGAAATTAAAGGAAAGAAAATGCGAGTCTCTGTAGTTGAGACCACAACCCCGCAAACAGTGTCTGAACGTAAAGAAGCAATTTTAGAACAAATGAAAGTTGTACAAGAAGAAGATAACTTAGATTTCATTCTCTTTTTTATTGTAGATATTTTAGAAGAACAATCGACATTATTCACAAACGATGAATTAGCAAAACTACTTGTTGCTGATGCATTCTCAATTGAAGAAAAAAACAGAGATGGAGACATCACACTTCAGGATGTTGTTTCGAGAAAAAAGCAGATTATTCCAGCGCTTAGTAAATAAAGCTCGGTAGAATTACCACAATAAAATAGCTATACTCAACAGTACGTAACGAGTGTTTCGTATACGTCTATTATTTATAACGTGATTAATTTTATGAAAAAAATTAGTAATACTTTAGCAGGTGTCACAGTTGTTGGAGCCATACTATTAGCTTCAATGCCTATAACAGGACAAGCGCAAGTTAGAGCAGAAATGCGTGCTGATATGCAAATGGAACGGCAGGAAAATCGTGAAGAACGAAAAGAGTTTCGACAAGACAGGAAAGAACAGCTACCTGACATACGCCAACTAGAGGGTAATGCAAAGGCTGAGACTCAAAAAGCATTAAAACTAGAACGAGCGGTTATACGTAGTGACATAGAAGCAGCCAACATGGCTCGAAAAGAAAATGTAAAAGTACGCAAATTAGATATTAAAGAGCGCATAAAAGAGAAGACTGCAGATTATAAAGTTAGAATCTCATCAGATAAAGACGCAGTTAGAGCTACTTTTACTGAAAATAAAAAAAGTAGAGTTTTGAGCTTTACAACAAAAATGTTTAATAGATTTGAAGCTGCAGCAGAAAGTTTAGTATCAATAAGTACTCGAATTGAAGATAGAATTATAATTATAAAAGATAATGGCGGAAGCACCGCAGAAGCAGAAGCTGCTTTAGCAAAAGCCAACATCAGTATTGAAACTGCAATCACAGACATAACCGCGGCTGAAGCAACAATTAAAACATCAGTAGAAAATGAAGATGAAATTTCAAAAGATGGAATGATGGAAATAGTTGCAACTGCTAAAAACTCAGTAAAACTTGCTAACACAGATTTAAAGGCAGCTGTTGAATCTTTAAAAAAAGTTAGAGCAACAATAACAATTAGCACTGAAACAGAGTAGATTATTAACACAGCTAAAATTAATGTATGAACGAAAACGAAACACCAACAAAAGAACGTAACTCTGAGCAAACTGAATCTCCTCAAAATACAGAGAAAAAAGAAACAAGTTTTGGGGCCACCATTGCATCAATAATTATTATCCTAATTATTGTCGTTGGGGCATTCTACTTTTTTAGCAAAGTGGAAGTTGCACAAACAACAAAGCAAAATCAAAACTCATCTGCACAACAGCAAGATTCTGCCAATGCAATTGAAGCAGATCTGCAGGCACAAAACTTTGATGACCTTGATGAGGAAATGAATCAGATTGAAGCTGAGTTTGAAGCTGAGGTAAATTAAAAATATAAATAATGTTTTATTAAAACCTACACATCTGTGTGTAGGTTTTTTATTTGCAATTTATTTCTCCATCAGTAGACTTGAGGAACATTATTATTGACCTTATAAACATGTCAGAAAAACCATACAAAATACTTGAAACGTCAGAAGAAAAAGGAAGTCAGTTTTCACTTACCATTGAAGTACCAACTGAAACATTAGAAAAATTTAAAGATGAAAGTGTTCGAGAACTTGTGGCAACAACAGAGCTCGATGGTTTCCGAAAAGGAAAAGCTCCAGAGAAGATGATATTAGAAACAATCGGGGATATGGCACTCGCAGAAAAAGTTGCATACAAAGCAATTAATAATCTTGCTCCGATAGTTATCATGAATGAAAAAATTGAAGCGATGACAATGCCAAGTATCGATATCACAAAACTTGCTGTTGGCTCTCCACTTGAGTTTAAAATGGTGGTAACAAAATTTCCAAAAATTGAACTTCCTGATTATAAGAAAATTGCCAAAAGTGTTCCGGAAGAAAAAGCAACAGATATTGAAGAAAAAGAAATGGATGAATATATCGACTACTTACGTAAACAGCGAGCACAAGCTGAAGCAATGAGTAAGGGTGAAAAATTTGATGCTGAAAAATCTGAATTACCAGAACTTACAAACGACTTTGTAAAAACACTTGGTAAGTTTGAAACAGTAGAACAATTCAAAGAAGAGCTCAAGAAAAATATGTCAGAAGAGAAAAAGCAAAAAACTGCAGAAGCTCGACGACTAAAAATTATGGAAGGGATTATTGATGAAACGAAGGTTGATGTTCCTGATGTACTTATCGATGAAGAAGTTGAAAAAATGATGCAGAAATTCAAGTTCGATATTGAGCAATACAAAATGAACATGGATGACTACTTGAAGCAGTTAGAAAAAACTGAAGACGACTTACGCGCAGAATGGAAACCAGATGCTACTAAGCGAGCGAAGATGAATTTGATTCTTCCAGAAATTGCCAAGAAAGAAAAACTAGTGGCAGACGCCGCAGCAGTAGAAAAAGAAGTTGCACACATTAAAGAACATCAAGAGGATGTGAACGAACAACAAGCAAAAATGTATGTTGAACGTGTACTTGCAAATGAAGCGGTATTCAAGTTTTTAGAAGACCAAAAATAGATTTCAGAAAGCAAAAACAATAAGGCAAAAACCTCACAGATAATGTGAGGTTTTTTGTAACTTTAGAATTATTTTAACTTTTCTTTATAAGTTCTTTAGAACTTCTTTGTTATTCTTTTCCAAGAAGAAGCAAACTTGCGACAGCAACACTTGCTGTTTCAGCTCGAAGAATTTGATTCCCCATAGTTACAAATGGAACTTTTTTGGCAATAAAAATTTGTTCATCTTTTACTCCCCACCCACCTTCTGGTCCGACAAACACCGAAACGTTTTTATCAATAGTTTCTACAAACTTGTTAAACGGTTCTGAGCCCTCTTTTGTGTGTAACGCCATAACAGGTGTTTCACAGAACGATAATGCTTCCTTAATAGTGATTGGTTCGTCGAGAAACACTGTATCTGCTCTACCCGACTGCTCTGCTGCCTCAAGGACAATCTTATCTGCTCTGTCCATATTCATCTTTAATTTCACGGTTCGTTCAGACAGTACTGGTGTAATACGTGACACACCAAGCTCTGTGGCTTTTTGAAGTACCCATTCAAAATTGTCTTTTTTGATTAAGCTCGCAAATAAGTGAACTTCAAGCTTGTCTTTTACTTCTAGTTTTTTAATTTCGTTTTGTGAAACCTTCATTAACTGTTTAGTAAGCATTGTAATGGTTCCGTGAAACTCTGTGTTCAATCCATCAAGAAGAATAACCGGGTCACCTTTTTTCAACCGTAAAACGTTCCGTGCCTGATGGATAACCTTCTCATCGGATAGGGTGAATATGTGTTTATCTGCGATTGGTTGTGAAATAAAGAAGCGATGATGTTTCATAAGATTTGTGTAACGTTAATTGTTAGTGGTTAGTATAAAGAAAATTACTCCAAATTAAACTATTGTTTTTTCTGGAATGGAGTTTCGCAAGGATCACGAACTTCATCAACAAGACCAAATTTCAAAGCCTTTGGTCCACATATGACCTTGTCCTTTTTCCTAAGTCTAAGCAGCTTTCTTTTTGAGAGATGTGATCTACTTTTGAAAATGGCGAAAGACCTACGGTCGAGCAGCTTTGTATCATTCAGCCTTCTCAACCCTTCTTTAGTTAATGAGAGGTCTTTATTAAACCAGCCGACGGACATCAATCTTGAAGTGTGATGAAATAAGATTCTTGATGTTGGTCGAGCTACTCGATGATTACAAGCTTGCATAATCGTCAAAGCTGCCGACTGACAATTTTGCAAAACAATCCCTTCAACATACCCTTCGTATGAACGCAAGAGATCATGAAGTGCAATTCCGAGCTGCGCATCCCCACCGCGTGAATTGAAGTAGATTGTAATGTCTGGAGAATCTTGCGATATAAGCCAAGCAATTGATCCTCCAAAATGATGCGCAACGCTGTCATTAATATCACCGCCGATTGTCAGTATTTTCTTTCTGACAAGCAATGATGTTTCAATTTCATCTAACCCTGGAATTATTGGAATATTCATTTTAAAATGACATTACAACCCATAACACATTGCGTCAAGTATTTCTCCAGTGCTATACTCGCACCACTTACAAACACTAAAATCTTTCACCATGATTATTCCAACAGTTATCGACAAAACACAATTCGGAGAACGAGCATATGATATTTTTTCTCGTCTCCTTAAAGAAAATATTATTTTCTTAACAGGTCCAATTGATGACAACTCTGCAAACATAGTTATTGCACAACTTTTATTTCTTCAATCAGAAGATCCAAAAAAAGATATCAGTCTCTATATCAACTCTCCTGGTGGAGCAGTGACCGCAACACTCGCAATGATCGATACAATGAATCATATTAAAAATGATGTCTCTACAGTTTGTGTTGGGCTTGCAGCATCGGGAGGTGCGTGGACACTTGCTGCCGGTGAAAAAGGAAAACGATATGCACTTCCAAATTCAGAAATCATGATTCACCAACCATTAGGTGGAGCAAGAGGACAAGCTTCAGATATTTTAATTACTGCAGAAAATATTCTAAAAACAAAAAAACGTCTCACAAATATGATGGCAAAGAACACAGGGAAAACTGCAGCACAAATTGAAAAAGACATCGATAGAGATTTCTTCATGATGGCTGATGAAGCAAAAAAATATGGAATCATCGACAAGGTGATGGGAAAATAATTTCACAACAAAGAACTATTTTAAAAAACTACACATGCAGCATGTATGTGTAGTTTTTCTTTTTTAGAAAGTATTAAGAATTATTTGCATTTAAATCAACTCTTCCCTATAGTGGCGGTATGTCACTATTAATTGTATTAATCATCGCCATGGCAGCAGGTCTTACCGGTATCGCAATCGGATGGTTTTTACGATTTATAATCTCTTTAGGAAAAAAAGGTTCAATGGAACTTGAAATAAAAGAAATGCTTTTAGGTGCGAGAGAAGAAGTAGATAATATTACTTCAGATGCAGAACATAATGCGCAAGAAATTTTGAAAGAAGCAAAAAAAGAAGCTAAGGAAATTGAAGAAAAAGCAGAACGGGCTGAGTCAAGGATTATTACAAAAGAAGACTATCTTGATAGTCGACAAAAAGATATTGATTCAGTAGAACATACACTTCGTGAAGAGATGCAAAAAATTGAAGCTGAACAAAAAGCTAATAATGAGCTCCGTGAAAAATACACGAAAGCACTTTCAGATGTAGCGTCGGTATCTCCAAAAGATGCTCTAGAACAACTACTCGAAAATATTGAAAAAGATAATGAAGAAGATTTGCTTGTTCGATTACAAAAAATATCAGAAGAAAATGAAGAACAATACGAAGCAAAAGCAAAAGGCATTCTTGCAACCGTCATTCAAAGAATGGGAAATCAAATCTCTCATACACTGTTTACACATACAATTAGCCTTCCCTCTGAAGACATGAAAGGAAAGATTATTGGAAAAGAAGGACGGAACATAAAAACATTTGAAAACCTTACAGGTGTCGAAGTTATTATTGATGATACACCCGGAGTGGTTACACTTTCATCTTTTGATCCTGTAAGAAGAGAAATTGCTACAGTTGCGCTGGAAAAACTTGTAAAGGACGGCAGGATTCAGCCAGCAAAAATCGAAAAAACTATTGAGCAAACGAAAGAAGATATACAAAAAATTATTAAGAAAAAAGGAGAAGAGGCAGCTTATGAAGCAGGCGTATTTAACCTAGACAGCAGACTTATTCAAATTCTTGGAAGACTTCACTTCAGAACAAGCTATGGACAGAACGTACTAGCTCACTCTGTTGAAATGTCACATATTGCAGGAATGCTAGCAGAAGAGCTTGGAGCAAATGTAAAAATTGCTCGAGCAGGTGCACTATTACACGATATTGGTAAAGCCATGGATCATGAAGTTCCAGGAACACATGTTGAGATTGGACGAAGGATTTTACAGAAATTTGAGGTAGCAGAAAATATTATTATTGCAATGCAGGCTCACCATGAAGAGTACCCATACGAAACAGTAGAATCTATTATTGTACAAGTTGCTGATAGTATCTCTGGAGGGCGACCAGGTGCGCGACGTGACAATGCTGAAAACTACCTAAAACGACTTAGTGACCTAGAATCTATAGCTACTCACTTTGAAGGTGTCGACAAAGCATATGCACTTGAAGCTGGTAGAGAAATACGAATATTTGTAAGCCCAGAAAAAATTTCCGACTTTAAAGCAGAGCAACTCGCGCGTGAAATTGCTCGTAAAATTGAGAAAGATTTAAAATATCCTGGAGAAATTAAGGTGAATGTTATCCGTGAAAACAAGGTTGTTGAGTACGCTAGATAATTGTTTGACAAAACGTTAATACAGTTATGTAAATTTCGCTCTATTGCAGGGTTTTCTAGCATTTTATATTATGTAGGTAGCTTATAACTGTCGTTTTAAGCATCTCATTAAAAATTGTTCATCATGCTCCCACACTAAATTGCATGATGAACGTAACATTACATAATATGAATAAAGCAGCACTAGTTGAAAAAGTACACGATGTACTAGGAGGAACAAAGGTAGAAGCTGAAAAAGTTGTTGATACTGTATTTGATTCAATCAAAGCATCTCTAACTGGAGGAGAAGAAGTATCAGTTGCAGGATTCGGAATTTTCGAAGCTAAAATGCGAGCAGCACGAACAGCACGAAATCCACGAACAGGAGAAGCAATCAATGTTCCAGCAATGCGAACACCAAAATTTAGAGCTTCAAAAGCACTAAAGGATTCAGTAAAAGGATAGTCATATAATTGCTCGAGCAGTTATATAACGTATACACAAAAACCCCACACCGTCTCTGGTCGTGGGGTTTTTGCTTTCTTCTCATGAGATGTCGGCTTCCGGAAGCCAACAAATAAAATATATATAAAGAACTGGGTTAGGTATTGTACAGCAGTTCTCAAAAGACGCAAAAGTGTGGAAAAATAAAGAAAAATACTACAAATCTTCTTCTGCTAAAAAGTGATGTGTCACTGCCATTGGCTTAATTCTTGCCATCAGAAGCAGCCCTAGTGCCAATAGTGCTGCATTTTTAATAATATACTGACCAGTTAGTGTTGGAACTAAGAACGCAGCCCATGTAGTCCCAGGAAGGATTGCCAGCGGCATTACAGTTGTAATGAAGTGAAATCCCATGACAACAAAAGTAACTCGCTCTAATTTAGGAATTAACACTAAAAGTGCAATCACCATTTCAAATATTCCAAACCAAGCCTGAAAAGAATTAGGTTCAAGGAAACTTAAAAAAGTATTTTGTAATAATTCAGTCACTAATGGCCCAGCAGGACTTACAGCAATCACTTTTAAAAAACCAAACCAAAAAAATATTAAAAATAGTGCAATTCGACCAATCCAATCTCCATACTTTCGAAGTGTGTAAATTATTTTTGTGTCAAGAATCTCAAAATACTTATACATAAAATCGTTTTTTGTGCGGGTGGGGGGAATCGAACCCCCGTCCTCTGCTTGGAAGGCAGATATTCTACCACTAAACTACACCCGCAAAGGTGTGCAAGCTAGAAATAAGTAGCTTGTGAATGATAGATTATCAGATTGACAGCTGAGAAGCAATGAGAGAAAGTACATGTAATGCCAATTCTTATAAGAATCGTTGTGCAACGCGCTTTAGTTGGAATGCTCTCTGTTCTCGCCTTTTTTGGCATTACGCCAGAAATTAATGTAAACATGGATCAGACTGGTCCTATCGTTATTACAGACCAAAGTGAAGAAATTTCTGACTTACTCGAATCTCGTGATATAAAAAATAATACTCAACAAGAAACCGCTACTCCTTCTGCGGAATTAGAACAAGATGCATATACACTTGCACAAATTCCACTACCGCAAAAAAATATTTTAGAAGAAATTCGACAACGAGCATCAAAACTACCTGTAACAAACATTTCAGGAACTAACGAACAACAAACAAATAGAGAAGTATTTGCTCCAGTTCCAAACAAATCAAACCCATCGATTCCAAGCCAGAGTATCGCACTCCCTCAGCCCGAGGCTGAGATTGTCATCCCTGTTGAAACAGAGACCATTAGCCAGTTTCAGATTGACGCATTTGAGGAAGCTTTGCAAAAAGAATTAGAGAGAGAAGAAAGAAGAGAAAAAGAAAAAGCTGAAAAACAGGCAGAGCTAGAACGAATTGCTAAAGAAAAAGCTGCGGCAGAAAAAAATAAAACTGTTCGAAATGATAGTAGTGAAAAAAGTACTATAGAAAATTCTGTAGTAAACATCCAATGTGTGCGCAGAAATGGAAATCAAATTAATCTATCAACAGGAAGTGGAGTTATCATTTCTCCAAACGGTGTTGTTGTTACAAATTCACATGTTGCACAATACTTTCTTCTTGAAGAACTTGGCTATACATGTACATTGCAGCGCGAAAATAGCTCCCTATACGCATTCAAAGCTGCGCCGCTGTACATTTCTGAAGATTGGATTGGGAATAACTTTATGCTTCTGTCTCACCCAGCGCCCACAGGAACAGGAGAGGATGACTATGCACTACTATATATAACCGAAAGCACTATTCCTTCAATTTCTTTACCAAGTGCATTTTCATACATGTCGCCGAATACTCAAAATCAGGCCGTTGACATTGGAGACAGTGTTACAGCCGCAGGATATCCTGGTAAAAGTAGCGGGTCATTTGAAATTGATAGTTCATTAAAGTTAGTCCAAGACAGAACATCAATCACAAACATCTTTACTTTCGGAAGGTCATCAGTAGATGTTGTTGCAACAGACGACACGCCAGTGGCACGGCAAGGTTCATCTGGTGGTGGAATTTTCAGAAATAATGAATTGATTGGAATTATCGCCGCAACCGTTGGTGGCTCACTTCCAGGAGAACTTCGTATTAATGCAATCACACTTGATTACATAGATAGAGATATCGAAAATCAAACAGGAAGAAATTTAGACGACTACATAGAAGGAAATTTGTCTAACCTAGCGCAAAGCTTCCGATCATCTGTTGCCCCGCCCCTAACGGAGCTCTTACTACAGAATTAGTAGGTGTTTTATTTACGGCATCAGCTTTTTTTACAGCAATAGATACAGCAACATCAAAATCATCGAAACGTGAAACTTTATTTCGTTTTTTGTATGAGCACTTGAGACAACTATGAGTTAACACGTATTCCCCGTCTTTTAGCTCAACCTCTACTGGCTCCATAAGACTTAAACAATCTGAAGCTCTGTCACCGGGGTTTATATCAACATGCTTTGACCATAAGCATTTAGGACAATGGTTAGTGTATCCATCACCTGGAACTTCAGCATGACAATGTTCGCACACGAAGTCTTCTTTTTTCTTTTGAAATGTTGGTGTTAGCATTTGATTATTTTTTTGGAGCCCACATAGATTCTTCAAGGCCAATTTTCACTAATGAAATTATTTTTTCTTTAGGTATTTTTGTTGGTTCTATGTCTTGTGGATTTACACCTCCATTTTGGAATGAATTTGTTCCTAGATCTAGAAACCATTCCGGTACAACATCTATTCTACCAACAACTGAAAGTTCTTCATCTAAGATATCCTCTTCTTTACCTTGCACAATCATTTCAGACCTTCTAATAACAACAGCAACAGCACGTAAATCTGGGCGCCTATTTGTATGTGTCAAAATATTAATATGTCCTGAAGTCTTTTTCTGGATAATGACATCGTAGTTCCCTCCCATCTGAGAACGGAAGTAGCTCGCCATTCCTGGCTCATCACATTCAAAATATACACCCTTCTTACTATTTCCTCTGTGTTTTGCAGTGAAAAATTCTAATGTATGCTCTTTTTCCATCTTTTTAGCCAGTGCAGGTAATTCTTCTGTTCTCTTGATTTGTTCTTCAAGATGAACTTCCAATAGAGGTGCAATTATTCCATATGGTTTTTCTGGAGTTTCAACATATTTTCTGTTTAATGCTACCAACAAACCACTTAGTCCAAATGCTCTATCGATACCATCTTTAGATATTGTCCCCTGTCCATCAACATCATCTCGTCTTGCAAATGTTACCAATTTTTTAATTGCCAATTTCTTTTGTATCTCAAGCACCCCTACAACTACTTCGGTTAATGTTTTTTCTGTTCCGTGTTCATGATGGTCAAATCTTCCACCTCCCATATCCATCAAAAGTACCCCTTCACACTCTGCATCTGCGGCAGAAATATCGTTTGTATTTTGTTTATTAAAATATATATCTGCTGTAGAAATCCCAGGCACAATAGCTTCACCAAATTTTCGTAAAATTACTAATGCAATAATAGTATCGATTTGTGGTCGAGTTGGGAGATGTATTTTTGTAAATACTACTTTTTTATTTGCGATGATTCGCTGGGGATTATATGTATAAAATTCATCAGCAGAACCGACACCAATCCCCTGTTTTTGTTCTTGATTATCACTTCTGACGAAATGTGTGACATGTGGAAAAAAACTATTTGTTATTCCAAAATGTTTTTCAAAAAGATTTGAAAACACTTTGTTATTTTGCATTTCTAATAACTCAATAATTGAAAATCTATTTTCTGTTGTTGATGTCTTCTTGTGAAAATAAGTCTTACTAATTTCATAGAAAATATCAGTATGAGAGAATGTAAGTTCTAACTGTTTCAACTCAGATAAAAAACTTTGCCACTGTTCTTTTGAAACACCCTTCTTTTGCAGTAAATGCCCAACAGAATACCCAATTAATGTAATATGAAATTCACTTTTTTTACTATACTTTTCTTTTGTGGCGTACTCATCAATATTTCCAAAAGAAGCTTTGTCTGAAATCGTTATTGGTAAGACAATAGAATACTTTTCATTATTGCTTTGGATGTTTTTCGCAGATTCAGTAAATTCTTTCATTACTATTTATTTTACAACAAATAAAAATAAAAACAGAAATGCCGCCAATGAAATGAATTCAAGGGCGGCATTAAAGATTAACAACAAATCAAACTAGAGACGCTTAACACCTCTTGCTTGGTATCGGAACTTCGTCCGGGTTCTCTTGATTTCTTCATTGGGGATTGGCGTCAGTTTTTTAACACTAACGATTTCACCTGTCTGAAGTGCTCGTGGGAAGTCGCCGACGATGTCAGCGAAATAGACACGAACATGCTCACCATTTGGCATAATCAGTCCTCCCACTCCGTTACGGATTGAGAAGATGTTGACGATAGCCTGGCCGTTCTTAAGTCCTTCCGAACTCAAGTCGTGACCAGGGTAGCTATCAAGTAGCTTAAATGAAGCCTTCTCTGATGGATGAAGTTTTTGACAGTAGCCAAATACCGCATCCAGTTCAGCGAAATCCTTCATACCACCATGCTCAGCAAGCAAACGAGGATAAACGACAGTCATGTCGTCATCACCCATGCTGTAAGCCTCGCAGTCGTACGAAATCTGAGCTTCCACCCAGTAACGGTTATCCTGACGTACTAGCGCCACGGCGTAGATTTTCATCCCTTGCGGGGTAAGTACTGCGACGTAGAAGTTGTTCGTTGAGGTGTCGACCGAAAATCTCCCGTGAGTTTGTTTTCCTTTTGGCTCACGGTACGTGATTCTTACATCATGTGAGTACTTCTGGGTGAACCCAGTTTCGTCTTCGTTGAGACTGCTCAGCATGACATGAACTTTCTTCTGACGATCTTTAGTGAAGACAATCACCTTATTAGGTGACGACTTCGCTGAAGACCTTCGGAATGATGGATGGTTCTCATCCACCTGGACAGTCATTTTGATTGGACGTTTCCTTGGGTCCCAATTAAGGTCTGCAAAGGATAGTCCGGCGACAGAACCTGGCTTGTTAAAGCCAATGTTCTCTTTTTTACCATTGGTGAATTCCACACCTATGGTTACACCTTCGATTGGCTCGAAAGTTGCGTGCGGTGGTACAGGAACGGTGAATTTCTTCTTACCTTTTCCTTTACCTTTATCCTTAGCTTTTGATTTGTTGTTATTCTTTTTTGAATGATCTGGTTTTTTTTCTTTTTTCATTTTTTCCCTTCTGAATGAGTTGGGTCGATATCGGCAAGATTACCAATATCTCTTCTACAATTATATAATAAATATAGACTAATGTCAATTAAAGAAAATATGCTGACGTTAATCAGTCATTTAGGTTTCAGGTGTTTCTTGACGATTTCCACAACACCGCTGTGTGGTGTCAGAATTCTATTCTTCACAACACGCTTGGCGTTATCGCAAAGGATGTTCCCTGCAGTACTGAAATGTACATACGGAACAGATTCACATCGCTCTGAGGACAAATCTGTAGCAGTTTCAGTTGGTTTTCCAAGCAAAGCCGCTTCAGATTTACGTAGCTCAACCACGACATCTGTGAGATCGTATTTCTTATTTGAAACAATGGCAATACCACCGTCACTCTTAAAAATTACAACCACAGAAGCTCCAAGATACATTGCTGCTCTTGGGAGATCGGCTTTGTCAGAAGAAACAACAAAGATGTTCGCTGCAGAATCCTGCTCAGCAGAAATGTTTGTTTGCGCCTCATTACTCAAGAAGTTTCGGTTTGATTGCTCTTGCCCTGCGACAACAGCACCCACCTTAATTACCTCAAGCAACCAATCCATAATCTCGTCTTGTTTAAAAAGCTCAGACTTGTGACGATCGCGCAGTGATGCACGAACATCATTTGCAAAAATGAGTGCACTTGCATGTCTGCCGGGCGCTTTGTTTTGCAATAGTCGTTGCTCGGCATTGTGTCCATTTTGGTCGTAATAATCTACAAACCGAAGCGTGTCTCGTAGTTCAGGTTTTTTGGTTACCGCAAGAAACTCTGCAACGAGCATGGCAGCACTTTTTCTGGATGATCCAGTTTTGCCATGTTCATCAAATATTGCCCCACGTTCGCCTAAACAACCAACGCAAAGAATGCCAAGCTCATCATGAAGTTGTTCTGCAGACCAGTTTTTAAGCTGATTCTCAGTTTCAACAACCGATGCAAGATCGTAAACAATCCTTGCTGTTCCAATACCCGGAAATTCTGTCTCGCCATATTCTTTGAGAATAAAGATAGCCTTACCCTCATCAAAGTGAAACCCTGGATGTGTGAGTATATAACTCACGTGTTTTGTTTTCATTAGTTCTGTGTTCTGAACACAAAACTACAACATAAATAAAAAATGTCAATCTATTCTTCTAGTGCCAACATACCCATCGCAATTGCAGCTTCCCTGCTCCATGCTGTTGCAATAAATCTTTTGAAGTGAGCAGACTCAGCACCTTTCACGCCTGTAACTTTTTCTAAAGCTTCACCACGTTTCCCTGCCCACGATGCAGGTAATTGCTTTCTGTTTTCATGTGAACGTGGTGACTTCTTAACACAAGTAAGTATCCACTCCCCTGTTATTTGGTTTGGGTGAATAAGAAAAATTGGTTCTTTCTTTCTTGAAATAACAGACTTCCAAGCCATCGGATGTTCTAAGACAATTAGTCTTTTATCTTTTGTCTCTTTATATGTCTTTTTTACAATCTCAGTGTCTTCAAAGAAATATTTTGCCTTCTTAATTTCACGTACTAAGATTTTTTGTGCTAATGGCAAAAGATTAGTGAATGTTTCATCTACAGTCTCTTCATCCCTCCATGTTGGGGTCAAGGCTTTAAAAGCATTATCAAGAAGATATGGTGACAGTCCTGGCTTAGTTTCACGGTACATATTGTATCCAGAATCTGCCGCATCAATAGGTTGGACCATTTTCTTATCAACTAAATCTGCAACGCGAGCTTCTCCTGAAATTAATTTACCATATTTCTTCCAGACTAAACCAAACGAGGCATAAGGAACACCGTTTTCTCGCTTCCCTGCTCCTCCTTTTTGATGATGATCAAACCGACCAGCATCTGCGTCATACACATCCCCCACATCAACAACAATGTCCGCATTTTCTACATCCGATTTCTCACGTGAACGAGTAATTTCCAAATCTGGAAAAATAAGTTGTAGAGCCGCGCACGCAAAAAGATCATCCAAATGGAAGCTTCCAGAATGCGTTGTTAATTTTGTTACCATGTCGGGACGCCGGGATTCGAACCCGGAGTCACTCGTACCCAAAACGAGCATGTTAGCCGTTACACCACGTCCCGATTTCTTGTTTCACATGTAACTTAAAGAAAATTACAGTTACATGAACTGAGTTATAGTAGCACCTGTTAAAGTAAAAATCTAGTTGCTATTTATAGTTATAGAATTTTATACATATAAATTTCATATGTAGTTTTTTGGAAGAATATAACTTCTAGTACATAAAGGCTTGTAGACGTATTTATGTACTCTGGGTAATATTTAGCAATGAACTCAGAAGCTGTTTTTTGTAATTTAGCCACTTTTTCACATGAAACATGATCAATGCCAGATATTTTTCTAAACAGGAATGTTTTACATGAAACACTCTTAATTTCGAAAAAGAATAATTCACCACTTCTCATGCAAACAATGTCTAACTCACCATATCTTGTATAAAAGTTATTATATAAAATCAAAAAACCTTGTTTCACGAGAAACTTTTCTGCTAAATACTCAGTATAATTACCTATAATTCTATTGTTTTGCAATAAGTTATTACTAACATTAATCAAATATATACATTATAAAGATATAATTTAGTAGTTATAAGCATCACAATAATGTTTCACGTGAAACATTTTTACGGTATTATTGACTAAATAAGCACTAAAAGACGTCTTTTATACACATTTCCACAAGATTATCCACAGTTGTCTACATTTGTTGTGTAATTTTGTTGAAAAATAGAGCTTATCTGTGATTGGCATAAATTATCTTCTCGCAGAAGTTCTGTGCGGTAACAACATATCAAAGACTTCAGAGTATAGGTCTTTTCTAGAAGCGATAAGTCCGTTAACTAAAACTTTTTTTGTATTAAATAAAAAGTCATTTCCATCTAAATCTTTAATTATGGCGTCAGATTGTTTAATCAGATGCACACCTGCGCAAATATCCCAGTATGACTTTGGTCCGCGACTCCACGTAGCATCAGAACTACCCACTGAAAGTTTTGCCAACTTATATGCAATACTTCCAACTGCACTTATTTTTCCCACATATCTAGCAAATTGTTCAAACTCTCCACGCATTATTTCACTATTACTTGCGTCAACTTTTGCATCATGTAGTGTAGCAGCGCTATTTGTTGTCTGAATTTCAACACCCACACAATAAACAGGTGTATTTTTCCCTGCGTAATAAAGCTCTTTTGTTGCCGGGTTATAAACTACACCAAGTATGGTTTCTCCATTCTGAACCAACCCAACTGATATTGAAAATTCTGGTACACCTAAAACAAATTCTTTTGTTCCGTCAATTGGATCAACTATCCAAACAAATTCTTTATCTAAACGCTCAAAAGAGTCAATAGTTTCCTCACTTAGCCACCCAGCAGAAGGGAATATGTGCAATAACTCTGCCTTCAAAAAAGAATCGCACGCAATATCAGCTTCAGAAAGTGGGTTATCTGGACTTTTTTCAACAACAACTAAATCAGCAGACTTATAGAAAGAAATAATAATGTCTCCAGCTTTCTGAACAATTTTTACTGTTTTTTCTAGAATATCATCAGGCATATAGCTTCTACTATGACATCAATAATTGCTTTGTGCTCCTGGAGGGATTCGAACCCCCAACGACGGTTCCGAAGACCGTTGTGATATCCATTTCACCACAAGAGCTTTACTGCTACAATACCGTCATCACTATGAATGAGCAAGTATTTAAGCAGGGCCAGTATGACATACCTGAGCCAGTAAATAAAGCCCTTGTAACACTACACAAGGCAGGCTTTGAAGGATTCCTCGTTGGCGGATGTGTTAGAGACATAATATTACATAAAACTCCAAAAGATTGGGATATTACTACAAATGCAACACCTGAAGAGATTCAAGTATTATTTCCAGATTCATTCTATGAAAATGACTTTGGTACGGTTGGAGTAAAAACTGAACACGAAGACCCTAAACTGAAGGTTATTGAAATAACACCGTACAGACTTGAATCAAAATACTCTGATCACAGACACCCAGATGAAGTGCACTTTAGTAAAAATATCGAGGATGACTTATCACGAAGAGATTTCACAATGAATGCTATAGCACTTGATCCATTCTCAAAAAAAGATAAAAGACATTTAATTGATCCATTTAAAGGACAAGAAGACATACGTAATAAGATTATTACGTCTGTAGGTAATGCGGAGGAAAGATTCGAGGAAGATGCATTACGAATTATGCGTGCAGTACGTTTTTCTGCTGAATTAGGTTTTGTTATAGAAAGTGAAACATTAAAAGGTATCGAAACTAAGGCAACATTACTTAAGCATGTTTCACGTGAAAGGATTAGAGATGAATTAACTAAACTCTTACTTTCTGATAACCCTTCATTTGGAATGGCATTTTTAGAAAAAACATCCTTATTATATGATATTAGCAAGGATCTACAGGGTTCTGTTGGTGTTTCACAAGAAACATCTGCTCACAAGTATGATGTTTTTGAACACTCAATACGTTCTTTACAACATGCTGCTGATAAGAAATATTCACTGGAGTTACGCTTAGCTGCCTTATTCCACGATATTGGAAAGCCAAATACAAAACAAATGACGAAATCAGGTAAAGCCACTTTCTTTGGTCACGAGGTGGTTGGAGCAAAGATTACACGTGAAACACTCAAAGATCTGCGTTTTTCACGAGAAATATCACAAAAAGTAGTCACACTAGTTAGGTGGCACATGTTTTTCTCTGACCCCGAAGAAATAACACTTTCTGCGGTTAGAAGAATAATTGTGAAAGTTGGAAAAGATAATATCTGGGACTTAATGAATCTGCGTAAATGCGACAGAATTGGAACGGGGAGACCAAAAGAGCAATCGTATAGATTTAGAAAATATCAGTCTATGGTTGAAGAAGCGTTGAGAGACCCAGTCTCAATTGGGATGATGAAAATTGATGGAACAAAATTGATGGAACTTGGGATAGATAAAGGTCCAAAAATAGGCCTTGTTCTACATGCACTCTTTGATGAAGTCCTGGAAGAGCCAAAAAATAACAATGAAACGTTTCTCATGAAACGCGCAAAATCATTAAACGAGCTTGATTTTGAGGAACTAAAAGAACTTGGACAAAAAGGTAAAGATAGAATGAAACAAGAAGATGACAAAGAAATTGAAGCGTTACGCAAAAAACACCACGTTTCATAAGAAACACATCAACGACTAAATCTAAATTAAAAGTTTCATGTTTCTCATGAAACTTTTTTTAAATAAAAAAGCAGAAATAATAAAACCCCCAGGAAAATAGTTTGAGACGAGAGAAGTTTGTTCTGGGGGTTTTGGCAAACCCAATGTATATATGTGTCTTTTATTGAAGGTCGAGTACCTACGCGTAAGAAAGTCATTGAAAGTCAGACAGGACATGCAAGGTTAGGACCTTTTTCTTAAAGACACCCATATATTTGGGTTTTAGATTTTTGATTTGAAAAGAACAGTTTTCTACTTTTTGCATTTTTAATTCTACCGAATATTACGTATTTAAAGTTTCGCCAAACGTTAGCTTTTATTACCAAAAAAGCATTACTTTCTACAATCTTTTACCTTTAAGAGCTCCTTCCCAAATAGTATACGTTGTATAAAAGACATTGTAAAAGACAATTTGTGAACAACTCTGTGGATAAGTTGATAACTACAAAACATTGTCTTTTATAAATCAAGCTCCAAAGAAATAGGGCAGTGGTCACTACCATAGATATCATTGTGTATTTCAGCATTTTTCACTGATGAGAAAATACCTTTAGAAACAATAGCGTAATCAATTCTCCATCCAACATTTCTGTCACGTGCGCGAGTTTTCATGTCCCACCAACTATATTTAACGGTTTCTGGATGCAAACTCCTATATGAATCAACAAAACCTGCATCTAAAATTCCAGATACTATTTGTCTCTCTTCTGGCAGGTAACCGATTTTCTTTTCGTTTTCTTTGTCACGCTCTAAATCAATTGCTTCGTGTGCAATATTTACATCACCAACAACTACAACATCAAAGCCTTTTTTTTCCAGAGAAGTTATGTGCTTCTTAAACCTCTTAAAGAAATCTAATTTAAATAAAAACTTATCACCGCCCATTCCTCCATTTGGGAAGTAGCAGTTAATAATCACAAACGTATCGTAATATAAAGAAATCATTCTACCTTCTTTATCTAACTCCTTATCACCAAAACCAATTTTTACTGTGTCGGGTTCATGCTTTGCAAATATTCCAACCCCGCTGTAACCCTTTCTGGTTCGAGAAGAGTCAAAATATGAGTAATATCCGTCTGGTTCCAGAAGCTCTTCTGGTAATTGTTCTGGCGTTGCCTTAGTTTCTTGCACACAGAAAAAATCAGGTTCCTGCTTCAAAAACCACGAAAAAGTGTTTAATTCAGCGTCTTTTTTGTACCATGCACGAATTCCATTCACATTCCAAGAGATAATTTTCATAAATCCATGGTACATCAGTTTAAAGATAAAATGAAATTATTATAGATAATCACTTTGACAAAGGTTTTATAGAGGAGTAAAGTTTGGAACGAACCCAGATTCATTCAATGTAGAGTGAATCTAGCCAATAGAAAACAAGGATGGAAGTAAAAACTAGAAAACAGCTGGAAGCAGGTTTACTGCTAGAACTGAAAGATGCACCCTCAACGGTTGTAATCTTGCCAATTCAAGTAGTGCGAGAAGTCGGAGGGACTGACCAAATCCCAACAAAACTTGATTTCTCTATTCCTGGACCAGAAGGTAAGGGTAAACGGAAAGTAACTGCTCGTTGTATCTGCGAAGGTACAACCTGCAAACTAACTCTCTGTAAGTACGTCAGAGCTGACCTACGAGCAGTTCCCAAGCCCAAGAAACCTGTTCACGCTTAGAACAAAACAAGCACAGCACACGAAAACAAACTTCCCCAAACCGCAGGCTGGAGCCCTAAAACTCTAGTCTGCGGTTATTCTTTTATTTTTTCTTCTTTCCATGGAAATTTTTATGTATTTCTTTCAAATGCCTATCTGTAACATGTGTATATATCTGTGTTGTAGTAATGTTCGCGTGCCCAAGTAATGCTTGCACAGAGCGTAAATCTGCACCATTAGAAAGCAGATCTGTGGCGAAACTGTGCCTAATAACATGAGGAGTTACTTTTTTTGATATTCCAGACTGAATTGCATATTGTTTAACAATTCGCTCCACAGAACGACTAGAAAGTCGTAAATTACTTTGTTTTTGTAGTGTTTTTTTACCCGCCTTGCTTGGAACTCTAATAAATAATGCATCATCCATATCATCACGCTTTTCTAGATAGTGTTTGGTGGCATTTTTCGCATCATCAGAAATAAATACGAGACGTATTTTGTCACCTTTTCCTCGAACAGATAATTCATCTTTTTTTAAGTCAATGTCTCTATTTAGAGCCACCAATTCAGATACTCGTAGTCCAGTTGAAAACAACATTTCCAACATCGCTTTATCTCTTCTTCCTTTTTCTTCTGAAGAGTCGGGTGCAGACATAATGCGCTCTAATTCCTCACTAGAAATAAGGTCGAGTTCTCGGGCTTCGGTTTTTGCTAGCTCAATTTTATCTGGAGCCAAGCTTGTAACACCTCGTTTAGCTAAATATTTAAGAAAAGATCTGATAGCAATTAAATAATAATTTTGTGTTCTTCGCTTCATTGTTCCTGTTGCCACACCCTTATACTTAGCGCCATCTTGACGGTTTAGCCATAAACGAAACGTTCTAATAGAATCTTCTGTGATATCAGAAGGGGATATAATGCCTTTTTCTTGAATAAATCGAGTTAAATACCTGTCGTAATTTGCAACAGTTTTTAAACTTCGGCCTCGTTCTATTTCAATATACTCAAGGAATTCTTGCTTTTTTTGGTTAATTTGTGTTGCCATAAAAAGTTATAGTGCCGGAAAACAGTATAGCACCCAGAGTTGCTCACGTTTAATCTTCAAAAAACTTGCAATTCTCACAAATCATGTTAAAATTTCCGGCATGTTAACAAAGACAAAGAAAGCAAATGCAATTAAAGATACCCAAATCCACAAGGATGATACGGGATCAGCGCAAGCACAGGTTTCAATTCTTACACGAAAAATTGAAGAGCTTGCAAAACATTTAAAAGCAAATCATAAAGATAATCATTCACGTCGAGGACTCCTAGGAATGGTTGCAGACCGACAGTCGCACCTCAACTACCTTGAACGAAAGGCTCCAGAGCAATACTTAGCAGTAGTTAAGAAACTTGGACTGAAGAACAGAATGGCAAAATAAATAAAAACCTCTTGCTAAACAAGAGGTTTTTATTATCAACTTTTTATAGCAGCAACTGATTAGAGCTATTTTTTTATTATCTGTTAGCATTATATACACATACGTAATTTTCACTTTTTATACGAAACTTATTTTATTACGTATGTAGTAGATATTTATAATTTTACATACAAACAATTACTTTTTTATGACCGTAATTAGACACAAACACCAACGAGTAGGTGTATTTATTGATACTCAAAACATTTATCATAGTGCAAAAAACCTATATAAAGCAAGGGTTAATTTTGGAAAACTGGTAGAAGACATGGTTGCTGGCCGAGAACTAATTCGGGCGCTTGCATATGTAATTACATCAGAGGCCGGAGATGAACAAAGCTTTTTTGAGGCATTAGAGAAAATGGGAATAGAGATTAAGACAAAAGATTTACAGGTATTTTCTAGTGGAGCAATGAAAGCAGACTGGGATGTAGGGCTTGCGGTAGACGCGTTAGCGATGGCACAGAAAGTAGACACTATTATATTAATAGCAGGAGACGGTGATTTCATACCACTTGTTGAGGCACTGCAAGTTAAACATGCATGCCAAGTTGAAGTTGTTTCATTTGGAAAATCAACCTCAAGCAAACTTATTGAAGTTGCTGATGAATTTATTGATTTGGACAAGGATTATAAAAAATACTTAATTCGCTCAAAACCTTCGCGAAAACAAAAGGGAGAAGGAAAGGGGAACAGAAAAGGAAACGGAAACGGAAAAGGTAATTTGCGAATAATCAAAGGGAGTTCAAAAAAGGGAAGTAAGTAAACTTCCTAACTGTACGCACATGGATTATTCTTGCTACAATACGCAGTATAACTATTGCTCATCTACACACCATTCATGAATGAAGAACACTTACAAAAAAAAGAGCCTTTGAATAATCCACAGATTTACAGTAAGAATGATGCATCATTTGCACCAGGAAATACTGAGAAGCACGGAGCAGTTCCTCCTGTAGACATGACACAACCACCAGAGGTTGCAACAGAAGCACAAGTGAAAGAAATTGACCTTGACACTGAAGAAGTTATTTCTCCAACTCAGCAAGCTACATGGAACCCAGAACCGGCTCAACCAACAACTAATGGTCCCATTACTGAAATAGCAATTGACGATGATGAGGTTGAAGGTCCTTCAGACAACTTTCAAAGAGTTGATCATAAACAAGACCCAAACAATATTGTTCAGCCAGAAAATGGATTAACAAAAAATGAAGCTCACCAAAATGATGAAGAACAAATGCTTAAGGGAGGAGGGGAGGTAACATTGAGCACTGTTACAACTTACCAAGACACCATCAAGGAAGCTCTACAGACACAATCGATGTCCGGAGCAAAGCTTCTCATGGCAGAACAAAGAAAACGCGACGCCCGAAAAGAAGAAGATGAAATAGACTCGATTCGAACACCTGTTAATAAGTTGTACGTTATGATTACAGCTTTCTTTATCATAATGACTGTTGGGGCAATTGGTGCAGTTATATATTTTAATAACCAACCACAGCAAGAAGATAGGCAACGAGCAATTAGAGAAACTTTTTTCCAGCCAGATAGTGTAATTGAGGTTCCACAATCACAACTTGGTAGAAATACAATTCTGAAAATCCAGCAAGTGCTCGGAAGTCCAGTTTCAAAACGTGGAGTTCATCAAGTGGTAGTTACCAAAGAAATTGACGGTGCCCCAGACTCTGCAGTACGAGTAACTGCAAACGCCCCATATAACAGGGATGACTATTTTGCCTTAACTGAGGCCAGGGTTACAGACAGACTAAGAAATGCACTTGGAGAAGTTGTTTTTCTTGGGATTGAAGCAGGAGGAACCAATGAACCGTTCATGCTTTATAAGGTTAATAGTTATAATAGTGCATTTGCAGGGATGTTAGCTTGGGAACGAACGCTTATTCGCGACATGAGTAAAATTTTTAGCAAAGGACTTGGAGATATTGTATTAGAGCTAGCACGCCAAAACGCAATCATTGAACAACAAAATTCTTCAATTAGACAAGCGAGTGCAACAGCACCAACAGTGCCAATTCAGACCATTACAAGTATTAGCGTTTTTGAAGATCAAGTTATTGGAAACACAGACGCTCGAGTTATACGAAATGAAGCTGGTAATGTTGTTTTCTTCTACACATTCATCAATAATGAGTATTTGTTCTTTGGAACATCAGCAAGAAGCCTAAATGAAGTACAAAAGAAAATTCGTTCTGCGAAACTTGTTTTGTAAGTTATACTAGTAGCATATGAAAAAAACAGATATTGAATATTTTAAAGGAAAATTAGAAACAGAACGTGATGTACTAGCAGAGGAACTAAGTGGAATTGCAGTACAAAGCACAGACAATCCAAACAACTGGGACGCAAAACCTACAGATGTTAATGATCGCTCTGCAGACCTGAATAAACTTGCAGACAACATCGAAGAACAAGAAACAAATGAGGGGATTATTAATAATCTAGAAAAACAACTTCTAGATGTTAATGAAGCGTTGGTGAAAATTGAAGAAGGAAGGTATGGAGTGTGTGAAGTTTCAGGTGAAGCAATTCCAAAAGAGCGACTGGAGGCAAACCCTGCAGCGAGAACCACCATGGAACACATCAACAATAAATAAATTTAATCTTATTTTAAAAGTATTTTAAAACTCATCTGTACAGTGTACAGATGAGTTTTTCAAAAATACATAGTGCACAAATTTCATTTTTAGAGCCAAAACCAGTAGACATAGAAATTGATATTTCAAGAGGCTTATATTCATTCACTATTGTTGGTCTGGGCGACAAAGCTGTTGAGGAGGCAAAAGACAGAGTGAGTTCTGCAATTAAGAATGCAGGTTATAAATCTCCTAAGCAAAAAAGTGAGAAAATTGTTGTCTCCCTTGCACCTGCATACTCTAAAAAACATGGTCCATTATTTGACGTAGCAATTGCACTAGGATACTTAGAGGCAACAGGAGAAATAGATATAACAACAAAAAATAAACGACTGTTTTTAGGAGAGCTAGCGCTTGATGGCTCACTTCGATACATACATGGTGCACTTCCTCTTACTAAATGGGCAAAAGAAAATGGATATACAGAAATTTTCATACCAGAAACAAATGCCAAAGAAGCAGCGGTAATTGATGGTATTGCTATTTATGGTGCCAAAACCTTATGGGAAATAATTCAGCATGTTAAACCAAACAGTAAAACAAAAATACAAAAACAACCCCAAACAATATTAACGTCATCCAAGCAAGAAGATGGTGTCTCTTTTGGTGACATTAAAGGTCAACAAATGGCCAAGAGAGGGCTACTTATAGCTGCGAGTGGGGCTCACAACGTGGCACTTTACGGACCACCCGGAACTGGAAAGACACTCTTAGCAAAAGCGTTTCGTTCAATTATTCCAAACATGACGAAAGAAGAAATGTTTTCTACAACGGCAATCTATTCATCAGCAGGGCAATTAAAAGAAAATGTAATTACTAATCGGCCATTCAGGTCTCCACATCACAGCGCATCCTATGCTGCCATGTGTGGAGGTGGTACGAATATTAATCCAGGAGAAATTACCCTGGCTCATCTCGGAATACTCTTCCTTGATGAATTTCCAGAATTTGAACGTAAAGTGATTGACTCACTACGACAACCACTAGAAGATGGGGTTATTTGTATTTCTCGAGCCTCTGGATCTGTTACATATCCCGCAAACTTTACTTTAATTGCAACAATGAATCCTTGTCCGTGTGGCTATAAAGATACTGGCATTCGGTCTTGTAATTGTTCCCCTTCACAAGTTACAAAATATACACAAAAAATTTCTGGGCCAATCGTAGACAGAATTGATATGTGGATTGAAGTTGGAAATGTAAGCCATGAAGACTTACTCACCAAGAAAATTAAACGAGGTAGTACAGTCAACACAAAAGAGTTAACTACCGCAGCACATATTGTTCAGAACAAACGACAAAATAAACTAAACAGTCAAATTCACACCAAAGAAATAGAAAAATACTGTAATTTATCCAAACCGGTCATGACAACAATCAAAGAGGCTTCATTAAAGTTGGAATTATCAGCACGTGCAGTTCATAAATTAATAAAAATAGCCCGCACTATTGCAGACCTTGATATGAAATCTTCTATTACTGAGCAGCATGTACTAGAAGCTCTACAATTTAGAAAAAAGTAACCTAGAAAGGATTTGAAGCTCCTCGAACCTCAAAGTGAAGATGGGGTCCGGTTGAACGACCAGTATTTCCAACATACCCAATAATGTCACCTTGTGACACTGAGTTACCCTGGCCAACTGAGACACGATTCATGTGTGCATATAGTGTCTGAGAACCACCATTATGTTTTATAACAACATAGCTACCATATCCACCATTCCAACCACCAGCACGGGCGATTATTGCTTGTCCTGATGCAGCAGCATAAATAGGTGTTCCAACCGGAGCTCCAATATCAACAGCATTGTACCCATGAATACCTTGTGTTCGAACACCTCCTGGGACTGGGTGTATAAATCCACTCGATGAACCTCCAGATGAAGCCCGGGCTGGCGCGACAGAGGCTCTAGAACGACTTGCAACAGTTGTCTTTTTTGGTGCTGATATTACTCCATTTGGCACAACAACCTCATCACCAGCATTAAGTTTTGTTGTTAAAGAAATACCATTAAATAGAGCAATTTCTTGTGCTTCGGCACCGTAAATATCAGCAAGGTCTTGCACAGTACCTCCTGTTTTAATTGTGTGACGCACACCAGTTACCGGAAGAATTACAAGCTGTTGCCCTGTTTTAATTGAGCCCGTCAAATCGTTAGCCCAGCGTATAGTATTTGCAGACACATCAAACATGTCAGCAATTTGAGAAAGTGTATCTCCTTCACGAACAACATATACACTAATCTGCTCTGTTTTTGGTTTCACTGTTCCCGTGGTCTCAGTTTCAAACCCAGAACGAGCTACTAATGCGGCATCATCAACAATCACAATCTCGGCACCACCCTTGGCTGGGTTAGGGTCATTATGAATTGCTGCCTGAAGTAATGGAACATTTTGTGATGTTACATGTGCTTCAGCTCGCTCGTACGTAGTCTCTACACCGATACCAATAAAAGAAAAAGCTCCTGCATGTGCAAGTGTTGGCAGCGCAAATACCACAAACAATAAAGCCCATACACGGGTGTGCAGGGAATTCGTTAGGCTATGTAGGCAGTATTGCATCTTTTTGGAAGATGGATCTGCGTCTGAATTTGATTTGCTCATATAACAAGCGCCAGCTAAAAATAATTATTCTTAGACAAGCAAAGACGCAGTAAACTACGTCTGTATCTATAATGGTATCGGTTTCAGGGGTTTCGTCAATGAGTTATACACAGAAGAAAATAAAGGTAAAAAAGTGTCAAAACCATGAAATTTTAAGATTACAATGATGTCATGGTACTATTCATTCACTTCGAAACTTATCCTTATTTTATTACTTTTTATTTATGCAAAATGCTCACCTAGACTCATTAAATAAAGACCAGCGAGTGGCAGCAGAGCACAAAGAGGGTGCGATATTGGTGCTTGCGGGAGCTGGGGCAGGAAAAACGAGAACATTAACGCACAGAATTCTTCATCTTATACATCAAGGAGTTGAGCCACGGAAAATTCTGGCAATTACGTTCACAAACAAAGCATCAAAAGAAATGAAAGAGCGTGTTCATGAACTTATTGAGAAAAGCGAACTAGTTCTTGCAGATAAGTCACAACTACCTTATGTATCAACATTTCACGCACTGGGAGTACAGATTCTACGTGAAAATGCAGAATTACTTGGATTAACAAGATATTTCACCATCTTTGATAGGGCAGATTCAATTTCGCTTATTAAAAAAGTGATGAAAGAGGTGGGTGAAGACCCAAAACAGTTTGAACCCCGAACAATCATCTCCGTTATATCTAAAGAAAAAGGGAAGATGGTAACAGCAGAAGAGTTTTCAGCGACAGCAGAAGGAAATGGTAGTTACACATCTGAAGTAATTGCGAAGGTTTGGAAAAAATACGATATAGAAAAGAAGAAAGAAAAGGCATTAGATTTTGATGACCTTTTGCTTGAAACAGCATTACTACTGAAAAATAATAAAGAAATTCGGCAGCGATACCAAGACAGATGGCATTACATACACATTGATGAGTACCAAGACACCAATGAGGTGCAGTACCAAATTGCAACAATGATTTGTGGTGATAAATGTAACTTATGTGCTGTAGGGGACATTGATCAAAATATTTACAGCTGGAGAGGTGCAACAATTAAAAATATTTTAGGTTTTGAAAAAGACTTTCCAAATGCCACCTGTGTTCTTCTTGAGCAAAACTACCGCTCAACAGGAAACATACTTGAAGCTGCAAACACAATCATTAAGAAAAATACAAACCGTAGAGAGAAAAATTTATTTACTGAAAATGAAAGTGGTTCAATTATTAGTGTATATAATGCCTTTGACGAAGGAGATGAGGCACGTTTTATTTCTGAAGAGGCTAACCAGTTAATTCGAGATGGGATTGATCCATCAGAGATAGCTGTATTATATCGAGCTAATTTTCAATCACGAGTGCTGGAAGAAAAATTCTTACGCAGCAATGTTCCATATCAAGTTTTAGGAACACGATTCTTCGACCGAAGAGAAGTTAAGGATATTCTTTCTTTTATTAAAGCTGCCTTAAACCCAGATGACATAACAAGCATAAGTCGTGTTATCAATATTCCTCCTCGAGGTATTGGAAAAGTTACCCTTCTTAAAGTGCTTGAAAAAAGAGAGGAAGAGCTTTCTGGAAAAGCACAAGAAAATGTTAAGAATTTCAGAAATATGTTATTTGAAATATCTATTGCACTTAAGGAACAAACTCCGAGTGATGCAATCAAATATATTATTAAAAGAACAGGTCTTGAAGAAAAACTAAAGCATGGGAACGAAGATGACGTAGAACGACTTGAAAACATTCGAGAACTTGCAACATTAGCAAAAAAGTATGATGAATTAGTAAAACCAGAAGGAATTGAACGACTTTTGGAAGATGCTGCACTCGCAACAGACCAAGATGAACTTGAGAAAAACAATGGAGGAGTAAAGTTGATGACAGTTCATGCATCTAAAGGGCTTGAGTTCGATCATGTGTTTATTGCAGGACTTGAAGAAGGGTTATTTCCTCATGAGCGACTAAGTGACAAAGGTGCAGATACAGAAGAGGAGCGTCGTCTATTTTATGTAGCACTAACGCGAGCAAGAAAGAAAGTGTATTTAACGTATGCAGGAATTAGAACTATTTTTGGCTCTCAAACAGTGAACACGCCATCTACATTTATAGGAGATATCGACGAACACCTCATAGAATTTGTTGAAAACATTCAAGATGACGTCTCATCACAAGCGAAAAACATTTTCATAGATTGGTAAAAGAAAAGTGTGATAAGCTCATGAAATGTTTCAAACGAAAAAGTCTCTCGGGCAACATTTCCTAAACTCTCCTCATGCAATTACAGCAATGGTTACAGCTGGAGAAGTAGTAAACACTGATACAATTGTTGAAATTGGCCCGGGAAAAGGTGTTTTGACTAAAGAAATTCTAGCGACTGGTGCACATGTTATTGCTATTGAAGCAGATGATAGGCTTATTCCAATTCTCTCAGAAACTTTCAAAGAAGAAATTACCAACAATCAGCTAACTTTAGTACACAGCGACGTTCGATATTTTGATTACAGCACACAAGTACCAAAAGACTACAAAGTGATAGCTAATATTCCGTACTATATTACCGGTGAAATTATTCAAACATTGTTAAGCTCAGAGAATAAACCAACATCTATTACAATTCTTATTCAAAAAGAAGTTGCTGAGCGAATAACAACAAGAAAAGATTCAAAAGAAAGCGTTCTCTCAACATCTGTGAAAGCCTACGGAGAACCAAAATACATTAAAACAGTTAAGAAAACAGCCTTTTTTCCTCCCCCAAAGATAGATTCAGCGATTTTACATATAGCGAATATTTCAAATAAAAACTTCACCAATAGCAATATTTCTGAATCACGTTTTTTTGAAGTTGTTAAGAAAGGCTTCGCACACAAAAGAAAACGACTTATGAAAAACTTAGACGGTGTTGTTACCAAAAAACATTTTATGAACTGCAATCTTTCTGAAAATAGTAGAGCAGAGGAGCTGCAAGTAGAAAACTGGCTTTGTTTGGCTCAAAAATAAAACAAACAATGAAGTAGTACCACTACTGACTTAACGGTCCAGAAGCGCCGGCGCCGGGTCCAGAATTAATATAACCGTGCGGCATTAGATCAATACACTCTTTCGGTATATATTTACACTGAGCAGGTTTACTATATGTACCTAATGCATAATGACGAGGTGTAAAATTTTGCACATACTTATATAACTTAGACTTACCAGGCTCTATTGTTAATCGTAACTGACTGTGTGTAGCAAAATCATACATATAAATCATTCTCCATGGGGTTCCACAAGACGCTTCGCACTGAATTTCTCCAGCAATAATACCCCCGAAAGGAGTTCCAGTATGACTTAGTCCTGAAGACGGGTGAGTAGACATCGATAAAGAAAGTGCCTCTTGTGGAGCAACGGTAACACCCACCAACAAAACAGAGGTTAATGTTATGAAAGTTACTATTTTATTGACGATGGCATCTTTCTTTTTCATTACACAATTGTATCACGCAATTTTGGTATACTTATTCGCATAATATACACAGTATGAATTTTTCGTTTCCAAAACCAAGCAATCGAGTAACAACAGCAATGGTTATTGGTCTTCTTGTAATTATTGTAGTAATAACAGTTGATTTGATAAATAAAAATAGAGAACAAAAAGAAGCAGAACTACCAGGAGCAGAAAGCCAAACAATTCTTGAAGCAACCAGTGCTAATGAAAATAATTTTACTCTTGCAAGGATTGGAGAAATTAATGAAGGAGATAGCGATGGTGACGGGCTTTTTGACTGGGAGGAAGAATTGCGAGGAACAGACAAAAACAACAAAGACACTGACGGTGACGGCACAAACGACAAAGATGAAACAGAAACAAACAGAGATCCATTAATACCTGGACCAGACGATTCTACATTACTTAATGAAGAAGGTGTCGATATATTCGCAGATATTATCTACAAAGAAGGAACACTTTCAGACCAAGTTGGAAAGACATTTATAGAAAACTATCTAAAAATTGGAGATGATAACAGTTCACAGTTAAGGCAGTTTTCACAACAACTAGCAGGAGAAGCAGCTGTTATTGGAAAAATTGAAAATAAATATTCTGAAATAGATTTCCAAACATTTCCAAACTTTGAAGAAGAGCGGGTGAGGGAATATGGAAACCTGTTTGCACTTTACTATATTGACTATAGAGTTTCTTTTTCAAAAATAACAACAAATACACCAAACTATCTCCAGCAAATGAATGAGGTTTTTGAGACTTTTATTGGTAGAATTTCAACAATCAATATTCCCCGTGGAGCAATCGAAATGCACACAAACTATGTAAACAATATTGAAAAAACAAGACTTATTTATAATACAATCAATCTTGGACAAGAAGATCCTCTTCGTGCATATTATGCTGTAGGTCAATTTCAAATTATTAATGAAGAAATGCCACTATTATTGCGAGAACTTGCATTATATTTTGAAGAAAATTCTATTATATATACAGAAGAAGAGATTGGTATTTTTTGGCAAAAAATATAGTATTATTACAACACTACGTAAATTATGAATATCATGGCTTCTTACAAAAAAATTATCCTTCTACCAATACTTGGTACTGTTATTTTTATTTTACTAACACTTTCACTCAACTTTGTGGACGCCCGCTCACTAACTCTTCAAGAAGAAGAGTTGTTCGCACAATTAACAGCAGAGGCAAATGCAACACTTTCCAGCTCAACAGCCACAAACCAAGAAAAACAAGATGCTGAAATAACATTACAGCAAATTCAAGACAGGATTAATGAAATTAGAGCAGAACAAGTAAGCCAAAGCAGGGAAGAGGTGGAACGATTAATTCGGGAAGCGTCTGTTTTAATAAATAAAGAAAACCCAACTGAAGACGAACTAAAGGATGCGCAAGACTTATTAGAAAGAGCAAAGAGTCGTACAGAAGATCTAGAAGGAGACGACAAAGACGAACTAAAGGAAGAAATCGAAGAACTACTGTTAAGAATTAAAGTTTTACTTAATAAAACAGGAGACGAAGAAGAAGACAGAGACCAGGCCCAGCAACTTTTACAACAACTACTAGAAAAATTTAAAAATCTTAAGGAAAATCCACAACAAGTATTAGACAAGCTAAGAAATGTTGGAAACAATCGACCGGGAGGTGGTAATACTGGTGGTAATACTGGTGGTAATACTGGTGGTAATACAGGAGGAAATACAGACGGTAACGCAGACGCGCCAGAACCCTCTAGCGAGAGCCAAATTGACACCTTTGAAGGAGAAGATCAAGGAGATGGAAGAGGACAGCAACCTGCAGATTCTGGCATTGACAAACAAACATGTTCCGACCAAAGAAAACAATTCATGGATGGACGAGATAGTGCAGAAGAGAACTTAGAAGAACTAGAGACTATTGAAGAAGGACCAACTAGCGGACAGGCTGTCCCTGTCGATACAATTTCAATTAATAAAAACGTTCAGGAAATTGATAAAAATCTTAAGGTTGTCCGAGAGTACATCACATTCTTAGTAAAAAAAGAGGCGGGACTTTCTGGTGAATTGGATGACACAATTTGGACCCGCGATGCATTAGACTCACTTGCATACTGTTTTGCCGTAGAGTCTGCAAAATACCAAGCTCAGGCAGCTGCAAAATGGATTTCAACTGCGTATAACGACAACCCTGCCTTCATCGAAAATTATGAAAATTTCAACAGAGGAACAGTCGCTTCTGCTAATCAAGGTTTTTTAGAAGACTACAAAGAAAATGCTGGATGTAAATCAATAGACCAAACAATTCAAAAAAATATTGCTAACAATCTTAAAAGGAGTGAGAGTTATACAAGCTCATGTAGTATTGAAGACTCTGAGAATGAAAAGAACACTACCGAGGAATATATAGAGAGGACACTAACACCAAACAGTGGTGCCTGGAGAACCATGCAAGCACTTGCAGATAAGGAAGTTGCTGTGACAAATGCACTAGAGACAAATAAAACTGAATTGCAGCAAGAGTATTTAATTAGTAAAAAAGAGAAAGAGGGTGAAGGTCGTGCAAAAATAACAATACCAGCCAGATTCTTACTTCATGATGCATTAAGAAGAACTGAAATACCATACGACATGCTTGGAAACTTTGATGAAAGTACAGAAGGTGCACTTTTCGACTTTTTTGAAGAAATATTTGATGATGGTCCGGGTGGAATATACAGATCGGTTGAATAAAAAGACTTAAAACTGAATACACCAACAGAAACACGAACTTCAATTAAGTAAGGTATTATTTAAAACTTCATTGACATTAGACTCCAAAACCACTATGGTTAGAACAGGAGTAGTTTAAAAATGAAAAAGAAAACAGTAATTGCAACAGTCGGAGCTATGCTGGTCTCAATACTAGTAAGCTGTAATCCAAAACTTCAAAATTCAACAAAGTCTTCTGAGGCAACAGGGCCAGAAAAAATCGTCTTTAACGCTTTCGAGCTTAAAGAAGATTCTGAACCCTCCAATAATCCAAGATACACAGTCTGGATCAGAACAGAAGATGTAAATGTTCCTTATTACATTTTTGTCAATCTCGACAAAAACAGGAACATTTATTCGTACTATGGCTTAGACTGGAGGGGTTCACCCTTTAAGCTTAGGTCATTTACGCTAATCTCTGATGGGCCGAGAGGGATAAGTCTCGCGCCAGACTATGGAACAACCATCAACAAACTAACGCTGTATGTTGATAAGTTTTGTGTTCCAGGTAAAGGAGAAATTGTTGTTCAGATGGAATCATTTCCTCTCACCGTTGAAGCATTGCAAAATGTAATCGACAGCGAGCCACTTGATTTCGCTTGGAGCAGGGTAAGTTACCCAGGACACGAAGGAGGAGGTAGGGTTATCTCCTCCTCAGACTAACCACACAAACTGAATCGTTGCTCAGTTTGTATATTTTCTTTTAGGTGGTAGATAAAAGTAGTAGTTTCAATATCCTTTTAAATTGCTATAATTTAAAAGATGAGACAGAAGCTACTTTTTTTAAAAAAAATATCACTTCTATTATGCCTTTGTTTGTTTTTATTTTCTTCATTAAACATAACAACAAGCAGAGTGATTGACGGAAGTGAAGATTTAGCAATCAACATCTCACTGAACACAACAGAGGTGTATGCAGCAAAACCCCGTAATGGCAATGGAAACAATGCAGGAAAAGGTGATGGCAATGGAAACAATGCAGTAAAAGATGAAAAAGCACCAAAATGGTGGTCGGCGGAAGCAATAGCAAATGCAATTGTCTCAAGAGTTGTATCTTTAGGAATAAAATTGTTCTCGGTTTTTGTACTAGGAATAGCATTTCTTGCAAGTTACATAACCGCATGGGCTGTTGGTTTCGCGGTTATTGCACTTGATATTGGAATTAGTCTAAATCTTCAAGGATTTTCAGATATGATGCAAAATGATATTGGTACAGCAATTCAGAATTCTTGGAAGATATTTAGAGACTTAGGAAACATTGGGCTTGTTTTCATTCTTTTATATATTGCAATAAATACCATTATTCAAGCAGGTAGTTTCCAAACTAAAAAATTGTTAGGTACGACAATAATGGTGGCAATTTTAATTAACTTTAGTTACCTCGCAACAACAATTGTTATTGATGTCTCTAACATCATGGCTGAGTCGATTAAAGGGGCGATTGATGAAGAAATAGATAATAAAGGGCTTGGTTTCTGGATACACGAAAGAACAAAAATGAGTACCATCTCCGACAAAGCACTAGGTGCAGCAGGTGTTCCATTGTTGGAGAAGGGTGGGACAGGAGCTTTTAATCAACAAATAGACGATAAGAAAGATGACGCAACTTTTAGTGACCAAGTTGTAACTTGGGCAACATCATATACTCTACTTACAATTTTGAATTTAGTTATTATTATCGTCTTCCTGGTTGCAACAATTATGCTCATCACCAGAGTGATAATTTTAATGTTTTTGCTTGTACTATCACCAATAGGTTTCATTAGTGGAATACTTCCTAATACCAAAAAGATGAGTGATGAGTGGTGGGGGGCACTTATGAATAATGCATTCTTTATGCCAATCTTCTTACTATTCATTTATGTGGCGGTTGAAATTATTAATAGTGAAGGATTAGCGCAACTCTCAGCATTAGCCAATGTTGGAGCAAGTAGCAGCAAAGGTACATCTGAACTTACAACAACAATTGCCAATATCATGGCACCACTTGTGCAATATGGACTTGTGATAGGTATGTTTATTGGCGCACTTGTTGTTTCACGAAAAATGTCTATGGGAGGAGGAGGGATCGCAAGTAAGGTTAGTGGAAGTATTACAACATCTATTGGCAAAGGTGCGATTGGTGCTGGAGCATTTGCAGGAAGACAAACAATCGGAAGGGGTGCTGACATGGCGGCCAATTCAAACTTCATGCAACGCAGAACTGGTGTCATGGGAACCTTTGCGAGAAAACAAATGCAAGGCGTAGCTGGATCAAACTTTGATGCTCGAGGTTCTAGAGCATTTAAAGGGGTTGCATCAGCCACAGGTGTTGGTAATGACTTTGGCAGCAAAGGGAAAGGGTTTGGTGATATTAAAGATGGTGGATTTACTAAGTATCAAAAAGATAAGCAATCTAACCTTGATGGCTATGCCAAATCGGTGCAAACAAACCTAACAGACGAAGAGCAAGGTCAAGTCGATCAACAAAAAGCAGACTTGGTTACAATGAAGTCTTCATTGAAAACTGCTAAAAAGGATGGAAACAAGACGGTCGAAAAGAAGCTTGAAAAAGACATTAAAGCAGCTCAGGATAAAATTCATGAGACAGAGAATAAGAACCAAATTGCTTATGCAAAATCTCAACAAAAGCTTGCTGATAAATCCAAAGGTTGGCTAGGAAAAGCAAACAAAAAGTCTGCAAAGAAAATGATGGATAATTTATCTAAAGATAAAACTGACAAAAGATTTGATCAGATTGAAGAGCTAATCAAAAAGAATGCGGATAAAGATTAATTAAATTATGAATACCGATACTAAAACAATCATTCGAGAACATTTCAACGACCTGCCACCGGTAGTACAGGACGTTATTCTTAATTCAAAATGGGAATCAAAAATTCGTAGAATTGTTGAAAATAATAAATTACATATCGACCAAGGTGCAGCTATTGAAAACTTAGTATTCGTTACGATGCTTGGGATGGAAGTTCCAGATGATTTCATTCAAAATGCTCAAGAGTATGCGAATGTTAGTGAAGAAAAAGCGTATGCAATATCGCTTGAGGTTGAAAGAGAAATCTTTGGTTTAATTCGAAAAAAACTTGTTGAAATAACAGACACTGCCAATACCGTAGATGATATTGGGCGAGTAACAGATGAACTAAGTAAGGTTGCAGACGACATTCAGGTTCGTGCGACATCAGACCAATCTGCTATTCAAAACGACACTCTTGTAGTTTCACGCAATAAAGAAACTGTTCCGACACTTGATATTTCAGGAAAACCTAAGCGAGAGCGTAAATCTCTAAAAGATACGATTCCTATTAACTACTTTGAAAAAGGTACCTCATCTCACTCTTTGCAAAATAACAAAGCAGAGATGGATGAAAGTTTCGCTGAGCAAGACACTGAAGAAATAGAAGTTAAGGAAACAGTCGAAGAAAAACCTGTAGCAATTCCAATCAGAAAAGATTCTTATAGGGAACCTATTGAAACAGAGGATGCACAACCTAAGAAAGACTTATTAAAGCCACCAATTAAGCCAATTCTATTAGACGATGGTGAAGATGAGGAGACAGAGAAGGAATCGGTGCACATTATTGAATCTGAAATACCTACACCTGAAATACCAACAGATGTAACCGCGACAAACCCTTCACCTCAAGACCAAATTGATTCTGTAATTTCTGGCAATGAGCTTGTTCAACAAGACATTACAGAGGCAGAGACCGCAAACAAGAAAGGCTTGTTTGGTTTGTTCAAGAAAAAGAAAGTATCTCCTGAAAATAACGAAGCAGAGCAAGTTGAAAAAAACACAACTGAAGCAAAAGAAGACGCCCCAACAAGCATTGTTGCCGAAGGTCTTGCTAAACCACTTGTAACACAAAAAGAGCAAATACTATTTGGAAAAATGGAAGTTAAAAAAGATGCTCCAAAGCCTGATTTTGTAGAGAAGCCTCAAACAGCGTACGATTCACCAACCGACCCATACAGAGAATCTCCTGAGTAGTTTTGTTATACTTTATATATATGGCACGCTATCAAGTCCCACAATTCTTAGAGATTGAAGATAAAATTTTTGGCCCACTTACATTGAAACAATTTTTGTTCTCGATGGCAGGAGGAGCAATCATGTTTATTACATGGTCTGCACTTGGAATGTTTATGGGTATTTTGGTTGGAGGGCCATTTTGTGCACTCTTTCTGGGTTTGGCTTTTTTTAAAGTTAACAATAGGCCACTTTCTCGCGCAATCGAAAGTGCAGTTAAATACCTTAGTACTCCAAAACTATACATATGGAAGAAAGACAAAAAAACTCCTGAAAAAATTATTAAAGATATAGCATCTGCAGGGCAAATGGAGGTACCTAGTTTATCTGGAAGTAAATTAAAAGATTTGTCTTGGGGATTAGATATTCATGAGACATTAAATACACTAGAAGACCTTTCAGTTCACAAAGAAAAATAAGTACGCACGTTCGTTTCTTTTTGATACTACATAATGGGTTATAATAAACTCAACAATGGCACCAACAAAAAATAGTAAATCTACACAGTCAATTATCCCAATTCGAGAAGTTCGAGATGGTGTTTTAGTACTTAAGGATGGGTCAATGAGAACCTTACTTATGACATCATCAATTAACTTTGCACTAAAATCTGCAGGTGAACAAGAGTCTATCATTTTTCAATTTCAGCAGTTTCTTAATTCACTAAACTTCTCAGTTCAAATTTTCATTCAATCACGACGTTTAGATATTCGACCTTATTTAGCGACACTCGAAACCCGAGAGAAAGAACAAATTAACGACTTAATGCGTATTCAAATTCGTGAATATATTGAGTTCGTACGAACATTTACTGAGCGAAGTAATATTATGACAAAGAGTTTTTATATTGTTGTGCCATACACTCCACCAGTATTAACAAAACAAAAAAATAAAAAAGGAGGGTTTTTCTCGAAGGTTGATCGTCATGCAGATGGTACAGCAAAATTAAACATGGATGACTTTGAAGAGTATAGAACACAACTTGAACAACGAGTTGCGGTAGTACAACAAGGAATCGTTCGTTCAGGAGTACGTGCGGTACAACTGGGGACAGAAGAGGCTATTGAGGTTTTCTATCGATTGTTTAATCCTGGTGATGTTGAAAAACCAATAAAAAACTAATATGGCACTATTCGATTTTTTAAAAGGAAAAAAAGATAAGAAAGTAACACCTAATGCGATTACTTCTTTTTTGCCACAAGAAATATACGAAGCGGGAGTTCTTGAGCTTCAAGATGTAATTGCACCTGCAGCACTAAAAGTAACACCTCGAGAAATTAACCTTGGTGATAAGTTAGTACGAAGCTTCTTTGTTATCTCATACCCTCGATATCTTGCAGACTCGTGGTTTTCTCCAGTAATTAACTTAGATAAAATTTTTGATATCTCTGTATACGTTCACCCTATTGATACTGCTACCATTTTACGACAATTCAAAAAGAAGGTTGCTGAGGTACAAAGTCAGATTAGAAACCGAGAAGAAAAAGGATTGGTTCGAGATCCTATTCTTGATACTGCATACCAAGACTTAGAGATTCTTCGTGATAACTTGCAACAAGCACAAGAGAAAATTTTTGATGTTGGTTTATACATATCTATTTATGCAGACAGCAAAGATGAATTAGATAAATTTGAATCTGAATTAAAATCTATTTTGGAAGCAAAACTTGTATATGTAAAACCTGCGCTATTCCAACAAGAAGAAGGGTTTAGAACAGTTATTCCTACCGCACAAGACCTTTTGGGTGTTCACTCTAAGCTAAATTCATCTCCACTTTCGAGTTTATTCCCGTTCATTTCCTTTGACCTTACATCAGACAAAGGAATTCTTTTTGGAATTAACCGACACAACAGCTCACTTGTACTGTTCGACAGATTCAGTCTAGAAAACTACAACTCAGTAACATTCGCGAAAGCTGGTTCTGGAAAATCTTACGCAACGAAACTTGAAATTCTTCGAACTCTTATGTTTGATACAGATGTAATTGTAATTGATCCCGAACGAGAATATGAGTTCTTAGCTGAAGCCAGCGGAGGGCGATATTTTAATATTTCACTTACATCAGACCACCACATTAACCCATTTGACTTACCACCTGCACGAGACGATGAATCACCAGGAGACATTCTTCGGTCAAACATTGTTAACTTAGTAGGACTATTCCGACTTATGCTTGGTGGTTTAACTCCTGAAGAAGATGCAATTGTAGATAAGGCAATTCAAGAAACATACGCACTTAAAGACATTACACCAGAAAGTGATTTTTCTGATATCGAACCACCACTACTTTCAGATTTCGAATATGTACTTTCAGGAATGAGCGGAGGAGAAAGTCTTGCGCAAAAACTTTCAAAGTATACCCACGGAACATGGTCTGGATTTATTAATAAACCATCTAATATTGATATCAATAAGCGCTTTGTGGTGTTCTCGCTTCGGGACATGGAAGACGAACTAAAACCTGTTGCCATGTATCTTGTAACACACTTCATTTGGAATGCTGTTCGAAAAGAACTAAAGAAGCGATTATTCGTAATTGATGAGGCGTGGTGGATGATGAAATCTGAAGATACTGCTTCATTCTTGTTTGGTTTAGCAAAACGAGGACGTAAATACTTCTTAGCTATGTCTACAATTACTCAAGATGTGGAGGATTTTCTGCGCTCACCATATGGAATGCCCATTATTACCAACTCATCTATTCAAGTACTTCTGAAACAATCTCCAACTGCAATCGACATGATTCAGCAAACATTCAACCTCACAGAAGAGGAAAAATACTTGCTGCTAGAATCTGGAGTAGGGGAAGGGATTTTCTTTGCAGGAATTAAGCATATTGCAATTAAAATTATTGCTTCATACACAGAAGATCAAATTATTACTTCTGATCCATCACAGGTACTACAAATTAAAAAAGCAAAAGCTGAACTTCGAGCATCTGGAGGACAATCTAATCCAGAGGCACTTCGTAAAAATCAAGGAATCAAAGGGGTGAGTTAGTGGCAATGAATGATGTACAATAACAACTAATGAATCAAGCAAAAGTATTTCGGGACGCAGCGAACAGCATGTCTTCATATTTTAGAGAAAATGGTATTACTGTTGATGTTTCTACCGCAGACATTAAAGAGCTAAAAAACAGCCCCCCTCCAAAGAAGATCGACTTTCCAATTATTTTGTTTATTGTAATGTTAATTTTTGAAATAATTGATGTTATAGCTGCGTTTGATCCGTCAGCAACAATTGGTACATTTTGGCGCGTCGTAAGGTTTTTTACCGCGCTCAGTCTCTGGGTTTGGGCAGCAAAATCGATCCAAGGAATTAAACTGATTGGAATTCAAAAAAAAGCATTAAGAAAGGCGCTTCAAAGATTTCTTTTAGTTTTAGCCGCAAACATTCCAATGCCGTATGTAGGACAAATAATTGGAGTACTACCAGTGGAAACTGTCTTTATCATCCTTACATACAACTACAATAGTAAAATTGTTAAAATGCTATGGGCGGTAATTGAAGGTGATTTTAAAAACCTTAATATAGCAATCGGAATTAATACAAACATAACAAGAACAAGGCGTGGCCCAAGCATAGACATCTCCCAAACAACAGCAGCAGATAAAACAGCAGACGGTAGCGAAAGTAAACAGTCTGCAAGCACAAGTGGTCTTGCCAAAAAAGATGACAATCTCGACTTAAGAAATTCCGCTTGAGGACTCGCCATTACAGCGGTACAATAGGAGCAATGAAGAAACATTCTTTTACCTCTTTTTTTATATGTACAACACTTTTGGTCGGAGGTTTTTTTCTGGCAACATCAAACATATCCAAAGCTCAAACTTCAACAAATATAACAGATAGTATTATTTTAGAAGTTATACCAAGGAACCCTAGTCCTGGGCAACAAGTAAGGGTTGAGGTTGAAAGTTTTGTTTCAAACTTAAGACAAGCAAATATAGCATGGAGCGTAGATGGAACTATTCAGCAACAAGAGATTGGTAACCAGACCTTCTTTTTTATTGCGCCGGAGGCTGGTGAAATAGTGACTGTTGATGTAATAGTCACCCTTCAAAATGGAAGTACCTACTCCGACAGGATAATTATTGAGCCTGGGGGAGTAGATATAATTATTGAAGGAATTACCTATACACCACCAATGTATAGTGGTAGACCACTATTTACACACGAATCTCAAGTAAATATTGCGGCACTTCCAACACTCATTGAAGGTGGTCGACTACTTACCTCAGATGATATTTTTTATAGGTGGGAAGTAAATGACACATATATTCGTGATGTTTCAGGGGTTGGTCGAGATAATATTATTTATACAGGGAAAGTTGTATCTCTTCCGATAACAATTCAAGTTACAGCAGAAAGTCTAACAAGCGAAATAAAAGCAAAAAAGCAGATTATTGTCACACCACTAGACCCAGAATTAGCTTTGTATGAAACTAATCCACTACAAGGAACCTTGTTTGGTAAGTCATTGCTTGGTGAGTTCAACTTAGAACGAGAAGAGTTAACACTCACCGCCATTCCTTATTTCTTTGATGTTAATCGAAAAGATGATGCTAGCTTAGATTATTATTGGGCAGAAAACAGGACGCAAATTAGCACTGAATTAACATCAAATGAACTAACACTAACCAATGTGGGTCTACAAAACAGCGGCACCTCAAATATTGGAATTGCAGTAAATCACACAGATTATCTTTTGCAAGATGCTTCAACGAACTTTACACTTAATACAATTGGTAATAATCAAATTAACATTGAAAACGACAATGAAATTACAGTATTTTAAAATAAAAATAAATCTACTTCTACTGTTGCTCTTATCACCAACAGTAACACTTGCTCAGAAAAAATATGTACCCATTACAGAAGGAGGGGTTCCTTTTATAGAAGGAGGTAACACATTTGGAAATGTGCTTGTTGGTTTGTTTAAAGCGGGGGTTTCCATAGCGGCATTCTTAGCAGTTGCGATGTTAATTGTTGGTGGAATTCAATATATGGGAAGTGATTCTATTTTTGCAAAAGACGAAGGAAAGAAACGAATTTCTGCTGCACTTGGAGGATTATTAATCGCATTAACATGCATCTTAATGCTTGGAATCGTTTTTGGTTTTGATGGATCAAGTAACGGTGGGTCATTTAAAGTTTTTGAATAGAATTATGTTACGAGACTTTAAAACACTAGCAATTACAACAGCGGTACTCATAGTAGTAATAGTTGCTTTAACTTTTACTATTTTCAGGACTCCAACCACACCTCCAGAAACAATTGTAATTGAAGACGAAGTTGATACAACAATAGAACTTAGAGCCCTGATAGAAGGTAACCAAACACAACTAACAATACAAACATTTGGTGGTGAGAAAAATGTTAAAACTTTTTTTAATGATGGAACAAACTATGCACTCACAAGGAACCCTGCAGCAACAGGAGACAGGGAACTGGCAATAATTGAGCCTTTCGGGAACTACTATTACAGTGAGCAAAATGAAGAACGAATACCATTCGCCACAGGAAAAGGAACAGCAAAATATGGGTATGAAGAGGTTGCGAGCATTTCTGGCGAACTACTAAGGGAATTAAATACAGACACAGAATACTTTGTTGCATACCCAGACTCACTCAGTGCTGGTATTGCTGGCATTGAACAGATTCCAGATTCAGGATCTTCAAACAGGTTTTTAGGCACACAATTTGCAGCAATAACAAATATTAACAACAACGTAACTGTAATTGCAGAAATAGTGCACAGAGGGGAAGAGCAAGGAGTACTTAACGTTTCAGAACGAACAAGAAAGACACTAGGTTTAAGTAATGGTGCAATTGGTAATTTGGAAATTGGCTTAATTAGTAAAGACTTAAGTGAGGTTGGTGCAATTTTGCCATTTCAAAAATAAAAATATTATTTAATAAGAGAAGAAAATAACGTATACTTAAAAGCATTATGGTAAGAAAAATTCTTGGTTGGCTCATTTTTGTTTTAATAGCATCTTTTATTGGCTTTATTGTTTGGCTATTATTCTTTCGTCAAACCCCGGTCACCCCTCAATTTGAAACAAGAGAACGTGCTGAAGATTTTTTTCCAGTAGACACAACAAGTAACATTGGAACAAATGGCCCTATCAACCAAGACGGAAGAGGGGAAGGGACAACAGGAAGAAGTGCAATTCCTCGAGTTCGGCAACTTTCTAATGTTCCGACAGCAGGAGGAGCAGCCTTTGAACGTCTTACAGGTTCTTCTGAGACATTCATTACCGAAGATGGTGTGGAAGAGAGCGCAAACACATCAATGACCATTTTCCGATACATTGAACGAGCAACTGGGCACCTTTACGAAACAAGAGAGAATACACTAACACAGACACGACTTTCGAATACAACAATTCCAAAAGTGTATGAAGCTAAATTTGCACCAAACGGATCAAATGCAATACTGCAACTTATTGATGATGCAGACTCTGAAACACTTAAGACTATTTCTGCCTCAGTGGTGGCAAAAAGTACCACAACACAAGAGTCGTTTCAGCTTGTAGCAGATGGTTTTGCGCTCGAAGGACCATTCCTTTCACCAAACATTGAAAGTGCTGAAATATCAGCTTCAGGTATTTCTTATATAGTACCAAACCAAGATAGAGGAAGTGCGCTAATTACTGCTGATTTTAACGACCTATCTAAAGAGCTTCTATATGATGCACCCTTACTGTCTTGGAATTTGCAAGATGTAAACAGCGGAACACTTGCCCTAACAACAAAAGCAGATTCTCGCCTTGATGGATTTCTTTACACTGTAGATAAAAGCACAAATGTAGTAACAAAGAAGTTAGGTGACATTCCAGGATTAACAACACTAATTAGCCCTAATGAAAAATGGATTATTTATTCACAATCTAGTGGAAACAGCATTGATACATACGCACTTAATCAAGAGACTAATGATGTGATAACACTTGGACTTAATACATTGCCAGAGAAATGCATCTTCTCAAACAATAATGAAGATATTTTGTTTTGTGGTGCAGCTAATCAACCAGAAAGAGTTCCATATCCTGAGTCGTGGTACCAAGGAGCAGTATCGTTCAACGACAACCTGTGGAAAGTATATCTAGATACAAACGAGTATGATCAGGTGTTGGGAGACAGGGAAGATGTCGACAGAAGCTTTGATATAACACAAATAACAATAAGCCCGAAGGATGAGTTTGTGCTCTTCATCAACAAAAAAGACTTAACACTATGGAGTGTTGATGTCACCAATATAGAAAGATAAGGTTGTGTAACAAATTAAACATTAAAAAAGATGGCCAATAGCCATCTTTTTTAATGCCTCGTATTTGTTATTTCTATTTACTTACCACACCCTCTTTCTTCTTGTTGTCTTCGATTTCTTGCTCTAGTGGAGCTCGTACCTTTTTACGCATATACATTTCCTGCCCAATTGTAAACAGGTTTGAGACAAACCAATACAAACCAACAACCGTAATAAGTGTGTAAGAAATAAAGAAGAATACCACTGGTAACACCCACTTCATCTGAATACCCATACCTCGCATCATGTCATCTTTGAAGTTTGGTTTACCATCAGAAGATGTTTTTACTGGAACTACAGGGAATGAAAGTCTTGCCTGGATGTGTTGTGTTACAGCAACTAATATTGCCACCAGCGCACTTTTAGCAGCACTTATATCAATAAACCCTAAGAAGTTAACATTCACATTTTCTGGAACAGGAACAAAAGAGTATAAAATATCTAAATTAATACTTGGCAATCCACCCCTTAAAAAGACAAAGTAAAGTGCCAAAATAACAGGAATCTGAATAAACACCACAACAATACTTGAGAAAGGGTTTATCTTTTCTCTCTTATACAGGTCGAGCATAGCTCTACCCATTTCTTCACGCTTGTCTTTGTATTTTTCTTTCATTGCATCCAACTCTGGCTGGATTGCCTTCATTTTTATTTGAGTATAGACAGCTTTTTTAGAAAGAGGGAAGAGCACAAGCTTCACAAAAATAGTAAGCACGATTACTGCGAGCCCAACATCTCCACCAGGAATAATATCAATTAAACCAATCAATGCGTTATATAGTGGCTCGTATAAAACTGTGTTAAAAAGCTCTTTCATGGTTCAAATATACTAGTTATGAATAAAAAGTGTGCTGTTATTCTAACGCAAAGCAACTCGTTTTCCTAAATCCTCAAGCAACTCTTTCAAAACAGGAAGTGTACTACCTTTCATTTCACTGGTAACAAAAATAATATAGTCACCACTCGGGAAGTGTACAGACTCTTCACGAATTGCTGCCATAACCCTTCTCTTAATAAAGTGTCGTTTTACGGCACTTTTTTCCACCTTCTTTGGAACACTTACAGCAAAGCGTTTAATTGTGTTTGGCTCAAACCTTGTATACAAAACAGAAGAACGGACAGTTCGTCCGTTCTTCATTATTTCACCAAACCTGTCTGTCCCCATTCTTTGAATCTTAGGAAGCATGGTGTGAGAAAGAGTTATGCTCGACGAATTACAGAAACAGCAAGTACAGTTCGACCTTTTTGTCGTCGAGCTTTAAGAATGTTTCGTCCTCCAGGTGTTCGAGATCTTACTAAGAAACCATGTTTCGTAGCTCGTTTTTTTCTTTTTGGATTATATGTGAATGACATAGTGATTTATTTAAAACAGTACACAACTTTTTAACATAAACCTGTTTTTTAAACAAGTTTAACTATTCACATATAAGTATATAATAGAAACTCAAATCCTATGCCTACACCTCACAACAACCTCGACATCGACACTAAAGAACTTTGGGACAATGCGCTTGTCGAAATTGAGACAACGATATCAAAAGCAAACTTCGCGACATGGTTTCGGGACACATTCCTACTTAAGGTTCAAGACGGAACAGCAACAATTGGGGTTCCAAATAACTTTGTTAAAGACTGGCTTTCAAATAAATTTAGTAAATCAATACTAAAAACACTTCGTGACCAAAGTGATGAAATAAAATCTATTGAGTTCACTGTTGCAACAATCGACAAACAGAAACAGCAAAAAAAGTCTTCTAGTAAAAAAGCAGAAGAAGCGGGAACACCATCACTACCTCTAGACAATTACTATATCGACAAAGAGAACAACCTAAACCCAAGGTACACATTTGAAACATTTGTACTTGGTGACTTCAATGAACTCGCTCATGCAGCATCGCAGGCGATTATTAAACAACCAGGGATTGTATATAATCCACTTTTTATTTATGGAAGTACTGGTCACGGAAAAACACACCTTATACAAGCAATAGGGAACAGGGTGAAAGAGCTCTACAGTGAAAAGAAGATTATTTATGTTACATCAGAGATATTCGCTCAAGATCTTGCAAATGCGATTTCATCAAATAAAGTAAGTGCGTTTAAGGAGAAGTATAGAAAATACGACGTACTAATCATGGACGATATTCAATTCTTTTCTAATAAAGAAAAAACGCAAGAGGAACTATTCCACTTATTTAATACTCTGTACGACAACAACAAGCAAATCATCTTTTCATCAGATAAGCACCCTTCATACATTACAGGATTAGAGGAACGTCTTAAGTCACGATTTAATCAAGGAATGATAGTTGATATTCCAAAACCAGACACAGAAGCTCGACTACAAATATTACGAACTAAATCTGAAGCAAATGGTGTAGTTCTTAACGATGACGTTTGTGACTACCTAGCTTCTACAATAGAAGGGAATATTCGTGAGCTTGAAGGTGTAATAAATTCAATTGTTTGTCAGTCTCAACTAAAAAACAAAGATTTAAACATCAACGAGGTCAAAGATTTAGTAAAAAATAACGAGCGTCCAAAGAAGATGGTTTCTATTAAAGATTTAATAAAAATTGTAGCTGATTTCTACAACATTGAGCCAGAATCTATCTGTGACAAAACAAGAAAGAAAGAAATAGTTAAACCTCGCCAAATAACAATGTATATTTTGCGAGAAGACTTTAAAACATCATATCCAACAATCGGAGACAAGCTTGGAGGAAGAGACCATACTACAGTTATTCACTCTTGTGACAAAATTAAAGAAGAACTAAAAACAGATCAAACACTAGAACAACAAATCAATCAGATTCGTGCGATGATTTAACCATGGATAACTTGTGTAAAACCCGTGCGTATCTTTGTGGATTACTATGTAGATAATAGTGTATAAAGTAAGGAGAAATTAGAGTGGCATAAACAAAAGAACAACTTGTGCACAAATCATCATAATGAATCCACAAGTTGTCTGTACTAGGAAATTTGTTTAAGCCTTATTTATAAAGTTGGAATGATGTTTTCCACTTATCAACAGCCCTAATAATAGAAGTATTTTATTTATAAAGAAAAGTTAGTAACAAGTGGATATATGAAAATTCAGTGCACAAAAGAAAAAATACAAAGAGCTGTCCAGAAAGCAGAAAGGATAACTGGGAAGAATGCCACACTACCTGTGTTGGCTTGTTTGTACATAGAGGCAAAAGATAAGAAACTAAATATACGCGCAACTAATTTAGATATTGGTGTAGAGATAACTATCCCTGTAAAAGTTGAAAGAGAAGGGGTTGTTGCTGTTCCAGGACAATTATTTACAAGTTTTATTGGAAGTATTGCAGGAGACGAAACTATTACACTAGAACTTGATGGTAAAAATTTACACGTTCATTCTGAGAGAAATGAAACAACAATTAAGGCACTGTCTGAAGAAGATTTTCCAACCATCCCTCAGGTTTCAGGGGAAAAGAATTGCATCATCTCTTCAGAGGCATTAATTAATGGAATGAAATCTGTTTGGTATAGCGCATCTATTTCAAGCATGAAGCCTGAGTTGTCGAGTGTGTATTTATATCCTGATGGATCACATTTATTCTTTGTGGCTACAGATGGTTTTCGTTTGGCAGAAAAACGGGTTGAGGTAAAAAATAACGATACGTTTGAAAGTGTACTTGTTCCGTATCGTAATGTGGCTGAAATAATCAAGCTGCTTGATGGAAACATTAGTGATGTGGAAGTTCGTTTTGATGAAGGACAAATCGCATTTGTTTATGATGGTGTGTATATAGTTTCTCGAATTGTAGATGGTTCATTTCCAGACTATAAGCAAATTATTCCAAAAGAAGATACAACAGAAGTAATTGTTCTTAAGGAAGAGTTCTTACAGGCCTTGAAGCTCTCAAATATCTTCTCAGACAAGTTTAATCAGATAACTATGGCTATCAGTCCTGATAATGGAATATTTGAAATAACGTCGAAAAATTTAGATAAGGGAGAAAATAAAAATATAGTTGATGCAACGTTGCGAGGTGATGATGTTCAGATAAGTTTTAATCACAAATACATAAGTGATTGTTTTACTTCGATGCACTCAGATAGTCTAACGTTGTATTTTAATGGAAACACAAAACCTCTTGTTGTTAGGGGTGTGGGTGATAATTCATTTAGATATCTTGTGATGCCGCTAAATAAATAGCCGGCACTATATGAATCATATAGAATTATATTTAGAAAAATTTAAATCGCTGGGTGCAACAGATTTTTCATTTAAGAAAAAAATTTGTGACATTGTGAATAGTGTCTCTAAGATAGATTTACAAGAAGAAGAGGTGGAGTTGTTTAATGGCAGGGTTGTTATAAGGATTTCTGGTGTTAGAAAAACTGAGTTTGTTTTATATAAGGACACAATAGTTAAAGAGATAAACTCTAAGATGGATATCTCTTAGGGTTTTATTGAGTGTTAAATGTAACCGAGTCTGAATAGGTGTTTCCTAGTGAGTCTGTTGCCTTAATCTCCAAAACATTCCCGTTACTTTTTATTGTATTTATTTCACTTGGAATAAATGAGAACGAACCAGACGTTGCGTCTATTGATCCTGCATTCTCTCCATTAATAAACACTTCACCACTTGTGAGTATTGTATTTTCTGTAACCAGTGCAACATACACAGTTGAGTCTTCAAAGAAGCTGTCTCCGTTAGAAGGGTTTATTATGGAGATTTTTGGAGTGTTAACTTGTTGGTTGTTGCTTGAACCAGAACCTTGGTCAAAGAATCCTCCTCCATAACCTTGTTGGTTGGTCCATAGTTGTACCGCAAACTCCCATTGAGCATATTGTGAGTCACGTCCAGGATTTCTTGGTGAAGGTCCGAGTGGATTATTTTTATCTACTGTATGAAGAATTGAGTGAATGTCTCCTCCACCTCTTGTCGTTAGTTGAAGTCTGTTTACAGGAGTGTCTTCGTCTGCAAGTTCTCCTGTTTCAGAATCAATTGCGATAATATCTTCACCTCGCCAAAATCCCGCCATCATTGGTTTTATGTCTGCAGGCATTGACGGAGGAGTTCCAAAAGAGCCAGCTGGGTATTTTTCTATTGCAACTTGCATATACTCATTCCACATCGGGGCAACAATAAAACCAGCAACCTTTTTGTCCATAGAACGATTATCGTTATTTCCTGCCCATGCGGCTACAGAAATGTTTGGTGTGTATCCAACAATCCACGCATCTCGGTAGTCGTTTGTTGTTCCTGTTTTTGCTGCAACATCAATCCCTGGGAAGTGTAAGAATGAGTTTGCTCCAAATGCTGGTGTTCGGGCCACATTATCTGAAAGTACGTCAGAAATTAATCTTGCGGTTTCTTGACTCATTACTCGAGTTGCTTTTTCTTCATACTCTTCAAGTACTCGGCCGTTGTTATCTTCAACTCGTAAAATTCCAGTTGTCCTGTGTTTAAAACCTTCATTTGCAAATACTGAATATGCACTCGCCATGTCGATTGGGCGAACTTCTCCTCCTCCTAGTACCAGTGTGAGTCCATATTGTTTGATGTTTGTAAGTGTCTCTAGCCCCATTCTTTTTGCCAAAGAAAGTGAGTCTTCTAATCCTGCTAAGTAAAACGCTTTGACTGCTGGAATGTTTACTGATTGTGCAAGTGCATTACGAAAACTCATTGGTCCATTAAATTTCCCGTCATAGTTAACTGGGTTGTAACAGTTTCCTCCAGAACTACATGTTGTAGAGAATTCTGTTGATACATCAAACACGACTGTTTCAGGACGGTATCCTTTGTTAAATGCTTCTGCATATACAATTGGTTTAAAAGCAGAACCTGGCTGCCTGTTGGCGGTAGTGATATTAAAGTTTCCTTGAATTTTTGTATCAAAATAATCTCGAGAACCAACCATTGTAAGAACTTGCCCGGTGTTTGGGTCAATGGAGATAATAGATCCATTTTCTGCATCGTGTTTTTCTTTATTCTCTAATGCCCACTTGTTTACAATCTCTTCTCCTTTTTCTTGAAGTTCCCAGTCGAGTGTAGTGATAATTCTAAGTCCACCTTGCTCTACTACATCTACTCCGTATTTTTCTTCAAGTTGTTCCTTAATCCAAAACACAAAGTGTGGTGCTTTGATACCAAAATTTTCTTGGGGTTGAAATTCTATGTTTTCAGCCTGAGCCTCTTCAAATTCTTTTTGAGTAATAAAATTATTTTCCCGCATTGAACGTAATACTCTGTTTTTTCGCAACTCTAAGTCTGCTGTATTGTTTCCATAAGGTGAATAGTATGTTGGAAGTTGTGGTAGCGCTGCCATGTATGCAGATTCTGCAAGAGATAAATCCCTCGCGTCTTTTCCAAAGAAACGTCGAGCAGCTTCTTGAACACCATATACAGTTCCTCCATAAGGAGCTTCGTTTAAATACACCTCCAGAATTTCATCTTTGGTGAGTATCTGCTCTAGTCGAGGAGCAAGAACCCACTCTTTAACTTTTCTAGAAACCTTTTTGTCAGTAGTTAGAAGAGAGTTTTTAATTACTTGTTGGGTGATGGTAGAACCACCCTGTCCTCCAAGCAAGTCTCCATTTCGTAGGTTTGTGATAATTGCCCGAAGAATTGCTTTTGGTTCAATACCTATGTGGTTATAAAAGTTTTCATCCTCTATGGCAATCGTTGCCCATTTTATGTGGTCACTCATTGCCTCAAGTGGAACAACTGTTCGTGTAATTTCTCCATGAACATCAAAAAGCACAACATCGCCGGTTCTATCATAAATTTTTGTTGATTCTGCAATTTGCCTATCTTCAAAATTTTCAAGATTAGGTAGTTCAAATGTGCTAACCCACAATAGTGCACCTCCTGCAAATACGAGCCCTGCGATACAGCAAAAAAGTATTATTTTTCCAAAATTAAACTTATTATTTTTCTTCAGTACTTTTTTTAACTTTCGAAGTAGTCGAAACGTGTGTTCTCCTCCCCAATCCAGGAACGCAAAAAGAGAACGGGTAAACTTTTGAGCTGTTTTTTTAATCTTTCGTTTGTAGGGTGACATAGGTGATAAATATGTGGATATTGTGTGGAGAATATACAACAAAAGCGGAAATTATACTAGGAATAAGCATCCATCCTCGTGCTACAATTTTCTCATGAATGCGAAGAAAAAAACTAAAGAAATCAACACTAATCCTGTGGATATTGAAAATCTATTAAATAGGGGAACTGAAGATGTTTTGGTTCGAGAATCCCTAGAGAAAAAACTACAATCAGGGAAACCTCTCCGTATTAAGTTAGGTGTTGATCCAACATCTGCACATATACACATCGGTCGAGCTGTAGTTTTAAGAAAGTTACGAGCCTTTCAGGACATGGGACACAAGGCTGTTTTTATTGTTGGTGACTTCACTGCAAAAATTGGAGATCCTTCAGATAAACTTTCAAAACGTCCAATGCTTACCGATGAAGATATTGTTAAGAATTTAAAAAATTACAAAGAGCAGGTTGGTTCTATTATTAATTTAGATGAAGCTGAGTTTCATTATAATAGTGAGTGGTTATCGAAACTAACATTTAAAGAAATCGCTGAACTGTCCGAATCTTTTTCTGTGGCACAAATGCTTTCTCGTCGAAACTTTAAAGATAGAATTGAAAGCGGAGACGATATCTCATTGCGAGAATTTTTATATCCACTTATGCAAGGCTACGATTCCGTTGCTATTTCAGCAGATGTTGAGCTGGGAGGCTTTGACCAATTGTTTAATCTAAAGGCTGGAAGGGTTATTCAAAAACATTATGGAAGATTGGAGCAAGATATTTTGACGTCCCAGATGTTAGAGGGAACAGACGGAAGGAAGATGTCCTCTAGCTGGGGAAACATAATTGCAATTACTGATGGTCCCGGTGACATGTATGGAAAAGTAATGTCACTGCGTGATGAGTTGCTGGAAAAATACTTTCTACTTACAACCGATGTTTCTGTTGATGAAATAAAGCAGCTTTCTGAAGATGCCAAAACAAATCCTAAAGAAATCAAGATGCGTTTGGCTCGTGAAATTGTTGCTATATATCACAATGAAGAAAAAGCTGTATCTGCAGAAAAGAATTGGGAGGAGGCTTTCTCTAAAGGGGGAGTTCCTGAAGGTGTGGAGGAGGTCGAAGCGACCCCTGAAACAAAAATTGCAGATGTTTTACTCTCTAAAAAAGTGGTTGCTTCTAAAAGTGAATTACGAAGATTGGTTGAGTCTGGTGCTGTAACCCACACAGATTCTGGAGAAAAAGTTCTTGATATAAATAAGGTGGCGAAAATTGGAATCTACAAAATTGGAAAAAGAAGATTTATAAAAATTGTTGTGAAAAAGCAGAAATAAAAAACCTCGCATATGTGCGAGGTTTTTTATTTACTTACTACTAATGCATAAATGAGAGATACACGATACCCCTCTTTCTTTAAAAGTCTGAATCTTTATCGTCGTATGAATCGATAAGTACTTCTCCACCATCCTCATCTTCGTCTTCAATTGCTCCAACAAAACTCTCTTCATAATCTTCCTCTGAGTCATCAGATTCTTTTTCGTCTTCATTTTCTTCAGAGTCATCAGACTCTTCTTTTGTAGTATCTTCATCTTCCTCTAGTTCATCATCAAGATCTAATTCCTCTAGCTCCTCTTCGTTTGTTGTTAGTTCTTCTTCTGTCATTTGTTTTTGGTTATTATGCATATGTTGTAACAGGCCTGAGGCAGTCTGTACATATTTCCCCTGTGGATATTTATCGAGATAACAAATTTCTCATATTCTGAGTTGCAAAAAATGCTAATCCACAAGCAATCGCATCAAACTCATCATCCTGTTTTTTTGTGGATCCAATATCGATAAGTAGGGGAACCATTTTCATAACGGCAGTTTTATCACTATTTCCAGCCCCGGTTACTGCTATTTTTATTTCTTGAGGAGAAAACTCAACAATTTCAAGTCCAAGTGATGTGCTTCGTTCAATAATTACACCTCGAGCTTCAGAAACCTTCAATGCTGTTTTTGTATTTTTACTAAAAAACAATGTTTCAATCGCGGTGTGAGTTGGTTGGAATTCTTCAATAACTTCCTCAAGTCGTTTAGCTACTTTTGAAAGACGAATATTGTGTGGTTCTTTTGAGCTTGTTTTGAAGCACTCAGAAAACAAAAGAGTTTCTTTCTTTGTTTCCTCTTTTTCTAATATGGCTATACCAAGCCGTTCATATCCAGGATCAATAGCAAGAATTTTCATGAATCTAGTATACAGTGAAATCTTGGTCGAAAAAAAGAAAAAGCCCACCAACACTATTGTTGGGGAGCAGCACGCTTCAGTATTACCAAGACGTTCTTTTTGCAAACAGAAAACATAATTTCAATCTCATCTGTCCTATTTTTGCAGACAAACCGAGTTGAGTAATCCCACGAAGGAATTAGGTTTTCTCCAAAAACCGCAATTGAAGAAGAAGAGGGAAGGCTCTGGCGGATTGCATCAATCACATCATTGTGTGACAAGTCACACAATGACACAAAGCCAAAAACTCGGACCTCTTTCTGATCTCTTACGGATGCAAGTTTTGCGTCTGTAAGAGACTTGTCGATGATTTCTGCAAAGCTTTCGTGTGGTTTTTTACTCCTGTCTTTAAGCTGTCTTGCAATGGCAATTTCAATTAATTGGAACGATTTTCTCATTTACAATTAAATTGCAATATTTTATTAAAAAAGTCAACACTACGTATTAGTTTGCGTTTGTGTACACTCCTTGCACGTCCTCATTCTCATCAAAAACATCAAGTAGGTTTCCTAGCTTCTCTCCGTCTTTTTCATTTAAATCTACGGTTTGATTTGCGATCCAATCAGTTCCTGTTTTGGTAAATGACCAAGCTGCTGCTCCTGGTGCAGCTAACTCTAAACCTAATTTACTTAATGTGTGTCGAATTTCTGCAGCTGTTCGGTTTTTATTATCGGTTAACGCTTCAATGATAATTGCAGTTCCTCCTGGGCCATATGTCTCATATGTAACTGGATCCATTGCTGCTGTTCCTGCATCTGTTCCTTTTTTCACTGCACGCTCGATGGTGTCTTTTGGCATATTCTCTTTCTTTGCAGATTCGATTGCCGTTGCTAGAGAAGGAGAAGAAACATCACCATTTACCAATTTAGATTCATTGGTGATTTGTTTTGAAAGACGAGAAAATATTTTACTTCTCTTTGCATCTTCTGCCCCTTTTTTGTGTTTTATTTTTGACCATTTATTGTGTCCAGACATAGTAATTTAGTTTAAGTTTCTTTCAGTAATTTATTTCTAAAATATAACAGAAGAATGGGGGAATATAAAGAAAAAAGAATTACTACGAATAGTAATCCCAAGGGTACGTTCCAACTTTTATGGCATCACGCACAAATCGTAAATGAGAACGATATCGAACATGTTTTCCTGGGTTTGGATCCCAGTCGGTTTTACATGCGCTGTACGAAATTATTCCAAGTATATAGTTGAATATATACCAATCGTATCTATCAAATTCTTTTTCTGACTTTGCGAGTGTAAGGATGAATTGCTGTAGCACTTCTGCTGAAGTGTCATCTTCGAATGTTTCAAGAAGATCACTCTCAAGATATTTCATGAGATTCTCTGAAGAGAATTCTTGCAATTCCTTGTAGACACTCACTGTTGCTGTTCCGTATTCACTTGCGCTAAAGTCTGTGGCAAAAACCACAAACTTGCCTTCAATCTGAATCATCGAGTCTTCAGAGAAATCAAAGCTTTTTTTAACATCGGTTTTGAAAACAACCTTTTGATTTTCCTCAGACGCTTCAATTTGCCAGTCGCACCGCAGTGCTTCAATAATTTTTGCTATGTTCATAATACTTTTTCAAAAGTATATAACCATGTGTGAAATTTAAAAGCAATTTTGGAAAGAAAAAGCTTACAAACTCCTTTCCTGTACACTCAACGGCACATCTTTGTCTAAGTGCTCGTACGCTTTAATGGTTACCACACGTCCTCGAGGTGTTCGTTCAATCATTCCGATTTGCAATAAATACGGTTCGTGGAATTCCTCGATAGTTGCAGCTTCTTCTGAAAGTGATGTTGCAACAGTATTTACTCCAACAGGACCTCCGTTAAAGTTTTCTATAATAATATTTAAAACATCTCTGTCTGCCTTGCTTAAGCCTTTCTCATCAATATCTAACATCTTCAGCGCCTCTTTAACTGTTTCTATGCTCAAATCTTCTTTTTTAACTTGAGCCAGGTCTCTACACCTTTTAAGTAAAAAGTTCGCTGTACGTGGAGTTTGGCGGCTTCTGCGAGCTATTTCACCAGCAGCTTCCTTGTCTAAGTTTATTCCTAATATATTTGCTGAACGATCGAGTATGTCGGCAATATTATCTTCACTATAAAATTCTAGTCTGTGTGTTCCACCAGAGAATCTAGAACGAAGCGGCGAAGATATCATTGCTACTCGTGTGGTTGCTGCAATAAGAGTAAATGGAGGAAGTTCAAGTTGAATAGTTCTTGCAGAAGGACCTTTTCCAATAATAATATCTATGTTTCCAGATTCCATTGCTGGATACAACACCTCTTCAATAGTTTTATTAAGCCGGTGTATTTCATCAATAAACAACACATCTCCATCTGAAAGGTTTGTAAGAATTGAAGCAAGATCTCCAACTTTTTCTATGGAAGGTCCAGATGTAATTTTAATCTGTGTACCTATTTGTTTTGCAATAAGATGGGCAAGTGTAGTCTTTCCTAAACCAGGAGGACCATAAAATAAAATATGCTCAGGTGGATGAGAGCGCTCTTTAGCAGCCTCTAAGAGAATATGAAGATTCTCTTTGATGGTATCTTGTCCGATATAATCGTCCCAAACATCAGGGCGCAAAGCCTTATCGAGATGTGTTCCATCTCCACGTAATTGGCTTTCTTCTGAAATTGGCTCTAAAGGGGTTGACATAAAAACAGGGTATGTTATTATAGTAACACATTCAGCGACTTACAACTCAATACTACTTCTGAAGCTTTTGAAGTTACAGATCTCTAAGCGATAGGCTCCCGTCTATAGGCTCATACTCAAGGACGTTTCTGGTCCGGTTTTTTTTTACAAAATTCCGATGCTGGGGCTATCCTTAAGTGTGGGTCTACCATCGACTCGTTTCGATTGGCTCGTTTAGAGATCTGTATTTTTAACTCTCCTTTTAATGATTATAACCCTTGGTTATAAAAACAATATAAAGAATTTCTTTAGAAGTAGTGTTTAGATGTGTTCATTTCTGAATGTTCACAACCCTTAAAGTCACTATACTGAAATACAGAACGAGAACAACTAGTCATGGTTGTTTTTTTGTTGGGTAAAGATGGGGTTTTGTAAAATAGGTTGTAAAGTGGGTGTTATACACCTATTATTTGTATAATTAATCTTTATATATTATGAAAGAAGAGCCTGAAAAAAAGAACATCCTAAAACAGTTTACGAGCGAAAAAAATCATACTTTGTTGAAGATCCTGTTGCTGTTGCAGGAAACGAAGGTGTTCAGCAAAAAGTGGAGAGCGAGACAAGGGAAAAGTTTATTCCAGAAAAAGAACTACAATTAAGTGAATCTGTAGAACGTGCTTCAACACAAGAGGTTTTTGGAGACACAAATGGATCTTTTGATTCATTTATTGATCACCTGCAAAATCGAGATTTAATCGATTACAGTGATGAAAAAATAACGTGGACAGGCGGAAATTCTAACGTAATGTTTATTGGAGATATTTTGGGTGATAGAGCTCCTGAAGGATTCAAGACATACCGAGCACTTAATGAATTGAAAAAACAAGCAGAACAGGCTGGAGGAACGGTGAGTTGGCTTGCTGGAAATCATGAGAATATGTGCACAGCTGTGCTGGGTGGCTTTGATGTTGAGAGCGGAAAGTCTCCAGAAGTAGATATGGACGAACGCTTGACGTCGTATGCAGGAAATCTAGAGTGGGGTTCATTTCTTGATGCTACAGAAATTAGTGCACTAGTTACTGAGGTTGTTTCAGTGAGGGAAGATATTTTAGATACTAACCGAGCGCTACTTGCGAAAAAAGAGAATATTTTACAATTAATTCAAAACGATCCTGCAGTTGAGCCAGAAGTTATTGTTGAGTATGAGCAAGGTATTACAAAAATAAAAGAAACACTTAGTGGTTTCGAGGCTTTTTTAGATGGTTATGATGAATTAGATAATCCTGATGAATTTTATAATACGTTGCTCGTTGAGTATGGAGACTTACTTCCTGATGATGTTTTAAAGTTGGCTGGAAAAAAAATTATTGAAAATCGAAACACTATTAAGCAACGGGTTCTGGATGAACAACCAGAACTGTTTGATGCTATTTGTGAACAAAAAATTCTTGATGTACAAGACGATGTTTTGTATTTACATCCAAATTGTAATAAGGCTATGAGCGATATTATTATGAGTTACACAAAAAGAGGTCTTGCGGTGCAAGATGCAGTTACGCAAATAAATGAGTTCTACCAAAAAACACTTCGATGGTATATGTCCCCAGAACCACGAACTCCGCCTGAGCTTGATGAAAGACAAACCGCCTATTTTAATACAATTCGAGATACGTTTTTAACAACGTCCCGAGCAAGTAGGGTGAACTATTCGGAAGATGCAAAACTTTCAGATGCAGAGCGTGCTGCTATTACAAAATCTTTTAAAGATCAGGGAATTAATGCAATTGTGCATGGGCATAACGATGAAAATGGAGAAGCGCTTGGAGAAGATGGTTTACCAATTATTTCTGTAGACAGGAGTGTGTATAAAAATGAGGGTGTAAATGTTGAAAAACCAATTGCACATGCAACAATTTCTACACAAGGTGTGTTGGCATATCATTAGTTTTATAAAACTTTCTTCTTGTGCAATCTACTTAGTAAACTCGCTGATATCAAAATCATCTTCAACTCCTTCGTCATTTTTCTTCACATCTTCATCCCAGTTAGCAGGAGCGTCACCAAGCCCGTTTCCAGTTTTTAAATCAACTACACGTTCAACCTCTTCAATCGAAGTCATTCCTTTAAGAATTTTTGTTGTTCCATCTTGTGCCATGTCCATAATTCCTTGTTCCATTGCAACTAACTTAATTTCACGTTCAGAAGGGTTTGTTTCAAGTGCTTCTTCAATTGATCTGTCAGACTGAATTGCTTCAAAAATACCAATACGTCCTTTGTACCCAGATTTGTTGCAGTTTTCGCAACCACCCTCATGGGGAGCAAACATTTTTGTTGTGAAATCAACTTCAGGTTCTCTAATTTTATCGTAAATTCGTTTTAGCAAATCGTGCTTTTCTCCAGTAAGTTCAACTTCTTCTTTACAGAATTCACAGAGTCGACGAACTAAACGTTGTGCAATTGCCAAACTAACTGCAGATGTAAGAATTTTTGGATTTACTCCAAGGTCGATAAGTCGAGTGAATGTTCCTGCTGCATTGTTTGTGTGAAGGGTAGAGAATACTAGGTGTCCGGTAAGCGCTGCATGCACCGCTGTTTCTGCAGTTTCTAAATCACGGATCTCTCCCACCATAATTACGTCGGGATCTTGCCGAAGTGAACGCTTAAGTCCAACACCAAAATCGTATCCTTTTTGGTGATCCACCTGTGTTTGTACAATTCCCGCTAGGTGATACTCGATTGGATCCTCAATAGTAATAATTTTAATTTCAGGTGTTTGCTTAAGTCGCATGAATGCATACAGCGTTGTTGTTTTACCAGAACCTGTAGGACCGGTGTTAATAATCATTCCGTTTGGTTTCGCAAGTGTTTCAGTAAAGACCTCCATAAGTTTGTTTGGAACTCCTAGTTGTTTAATTTTTACTTGAATAGATTCTGGGTCAAGTAGTCTCATAACAATAGATTCTCCATAATTACCAGGAAGAATTGAAGAACGAATCTCAATGTCTCGTGCTCCAATATGAATACTAAAACGACCATCCTGCGCAGTTTCTCGCACATTAAGTTTCATTCCAGAAAGCAGTTTAATTCGTGAAAGTAAAAGTTTATATGTGTCTTTGTCGAAATTAATAATTTCAACAAGCACACCATCGAGTCGCATACGTAATCGAATGGTTTCTTTTTCTGGCTCTACGTGAACATCAGATGCTCCAAGCGCAATTGCACTCGCCATTACAATTTCAACAATTCGTGAAATACGAAACGACTTCTTCATTTGCATTATCTCTGCAACAAGCGTTTTTACATCTTCAATTTTTTGTACCTTACTAACGAACTCTTCAATATCTTCACTGGCAATATCAAGCGTTCCTTCTTTGGTTGTGCTGGCGAAAGAGATTTCTTTATAGCGTTCCCATGCTCGGTCTAATCCTTGGTTTGAAACCATGTACGACTCAGTTAGATATCCTCTATTCTCTAGGTCTTTGATAACTGCTTGTGTGTCGTCTCTCCCTGGTGCAAGTACTGCTATTCGAATATGTTTTCCTACTAAATCGAATATAGCTATCTTTGCTTTTCGGGCATCTTCTTCAGGAATAAGTCGAAGTCCATCGGTATCAATAGTTACTCGAGATAAATCAGCATATGGAATTCCATATTTATGAGAAAGAATCTGAGCAAGCTGCTCTTCTTCTTTGCGGTGCAATTCTTCGAGTCGCCCCATCGCTCTCTCTTCTCCTGGAAATTTTACTGACATGTTGATTATATTTTAGCACGGCGACAGCATATAAATAAAAAACACCCCAACCCGAAATTGAAATGTTTTCGGGAAACGAGGTGTTGTGTTTATGAAGCAACCTCAATTCCGTTGTGATCAATCTGTACAATTCTGCCATCGGATTTTCTAACCGAAGCTTTTCCTTGTAAGAAATGTCCTGCAGAGGTATAGCTCTCGGGGTAGGCTCGCTTGCCAGATTCTCGGACATGGAAATAATCAGATCCAAGTCTTGCCCAGGCTAATCCCTCATAAAAGGTTCCAATCTGGTCACACAGTAGGGTGGTTGTCATAGGTTTTGTGGTGGTTGAGTTCAAATTTCTTATTTATATAATACCACTATTTACATGTAAAGTCAATATACACCACTTTTTCATCCTATAAATTATGCTACTCTTTTCTCATGAATATCACTCTCGAAAGTCTTCCAGAATTCACCAAAGAATTCTTTTCAAATATTTCAATAAAAAACTGGAAAGCTGAATCTGGTGCAACGGTAATTCTATTACACGGTAATTTAGGTGCAGGGAAAACCACATTCACAAAAGCATTCGCAAAAGAATTAGGAGTAGAAGAAGAAGTAACAAGTCCAACGTTTGTTGTGATGAAACGGTATGAATTAGAGAATCAAATTTTTAAAAACTTAGTTCACATAGATGCATATCGGTTAGAGTCTGGAGAAGAAATTGAAGCATTAGATTTTGAAGAATATATTTCAGATGAAAATAATATCGTTCTTATTGAGTGGCCAGAAAAAATAGAAAGTGCCGTAGAATCAATTCCAAAACAAAACATCATTACATTAGATTTTGAAGTGGTGGATGAAACAACACGTGAGATACTAGTAATTACAAATGCCAAAAACTAAATCTAAAAAAACTGAGAAGAAAGTAATTATTTTATTTGATGCACATGCAATTATTCATCGTGCATATCACGCATTACCAGAATTCTCTTCATCAAAAGGTGAACCAACAGGAGCACTCTATGGTCTTTCAACAATGTTGATGTCTATTATCACGCAGTTCAAACCATACAGCATGGTGGCAGCTTTTGATTTACCTAAGCCAACATATAGGCATGAAGCGTACGCAGATTATAAGTCTGGGCGAAAAGGCTTAGATGAAAACTTAACGATTCAACTGAAACGAGCACGTGAGGTGTTTCAGGCATTTGGAATTCCTATCTACGAATCAGAAGGGTTTGAAGCTGATGATGTTATTGGAACTGCTGTAGAGCAACTACAAAAAGACAAAACTAACGAAGTGATTATTGCGTCTGGAGATATGGATACAATGCAACTAATTAAGGGTAAGCAAATAAAAGTTTTCACCCTTAAGAAAGGAATTAAAGACACAATTATTTACGATGAAGCTGCGGTGAAAGATAGATTCAATTTTAAACCAACTCTACTTACCGACTACAAAGGACTCCGAGGAGATCCTTCAGATAATATTATTGGAATTCCTGGAATTGGAGACAAGACAGCGACAACACTTATTGTTGCATTTGGAGAAATTGAAAAGATGTATAAAAAAGTAGACGCATTATTTAAAAAAATAGATATAGATACTGATGTAGAGAAGAAAGATTTAGTGGGAACTATTTTTGAGGAAATAAAAATTACTCCGCGAATTGTTAATTTGTTACGAAGAAATAAAGAAGAAGCTGAGTTTAGTAAAATGCTAGCCACTATTCGCAGAGATGCTCCTGTGGAAATTGCGGTACCAGATATTTCATGGCAAGAATCTTTTTCTGTAAAACCTGTTACTACCCTTTTTCAAGATTTAGAGTTTCGCATGTTGGTGGACAGAGTGAATCAGTTATTTGGAGGTGAACTTATTGATGGCATGAGAACCGGAAGTTCTGACGTTACGCAGAACCAAGAAACTGAAGAAGATGTTTCACAAGAAGTACTTACTGAAGCTCAGGTAATGATGTGGGTTTTGAATTCAAATAATACACATCCAAGTTTGCAAGACATCTTTCACTTCACCAAAAAAGAAACACTAAAAGATGCATATGAAGTGCTCAATAAAAAACTTGTAGAAGACGGCACATTACATGTGTATGAAGATATTGAAAAGCCTGTAATTCCTGTTGTTGCAAGTATGAAAGAAAATGGAATTGTTGTAGACACTGATGTTTTAAAAAAGCTTTCAAAAGAATATCATCAAGAACTTACAAAGCTTGAAAAAGAAATTCATGCACTTGCTGAAGATGATGAATTTAATATTAGCTCACCAAAACAGTTGGCAGAAATTTTGTTTACTAAGATGGAATTGAAATATAAAGGAATGCGAAAAACATCTTCTGGATCATACTCAACTAAAGAGGAGGTATTACAAAAACTTGTTGATGTGCATCCAATTGCTGAAAAAATTCTGCAACACAGAGAACTGTCAAAATTACTTGGAACATACATTGATAAACTTCCAAATGAAATTAAAGAAGATGGAAGGATTCATCCAACATTCTTACAAACAGGAACAACAACAGGGCGAATGGCATCGCAGGATCCAAACATTCAGAATATTCCTACAAAAACTGAACTAGGTAGAAGAATTAGAAATGCATTTATTGCACCTAAGGGGAAGCGACTATTGGCGATAGATTATTCTCAGATTGAATTACGTTTGGCAGCAATACTTTCTGATGATGAAAAGCTGCTACAAAGCTTCAGGGATGGAAAAGATATTCATGCAAGTGTTGCTAGTTTTGTGTTTGGAGTTCCTGAAGACAAAATAGATAAGGCGATGCGCGTGAAAGCAAAAACTATTAACTTTGGAATTTTATATGGAATGGGAGTTTCTGCTTTGCAGAAAAACTTAAAGACCGACAGAAAAGAAGCTCAGAAATTTTATGATGATTACTTTGATACATTTATAACCCTTCGAGATTATTTAGAAAGTACAAAATCGTTTGTACAAGAAAATGGTTACACAGAAACCATGTTCGGTAGACGGCGATATTTTGATGGAATAAATTCTAAACTTCCTTTCATTAGGGCGCAGGCAGAACGAATGGCAATCAATGCGCCCATTCAAGGTTCACAGGCCGACATTATTAAAATTGCTATGGCAAAAGTGTTTACGTATTTGAAAGAAGAAAAAAGTAAGGATGTGAAAATGTTATTACAAATTCATGATGAGTTAATTTTTGAAGTTCCTGAAGAGCAAGTTGAGGAAGTTGCAAAAGAAGTTACTAAAATTATGGAAGGAGTATTAACTGAAGAGCAGACAAAAGGAGTTCCAATTTTGGTAGAGGCACAAGTGGGGCAAAGTTGGGGGGAGATGAAGGGGTTATAAATTATTTTTATGGAAAATTTCGAAAAGCAAAATAACAAAATTGAAATACAAAATGTGGGAACCGTTATGGAAACTGATGAGAATGGAAATCTCATTAACGAAGCAGGATTAGATAAAATTCAAGAAAAGTATCAAGCGCCAATTGATGATGTGATTGAAATTCAAAGAGAACAATTTGGAGATAGGCTTACAGCAATTTACATTCGAGGAAGTGTTGCTAAGGGTGCGGCAATAGATGATATTTCAGATTTAGACACCATTACATTGGTTGATATGACTAAAGAAGAATTAGATAATTTTGATTCGAGTTACAGAAAAAGAGTAGGTGAGGAAATGAAAGAGAAATACCCATTTCTGGAAAAAGTAGAGTTACCAATATTTTCTAAAGAAGATATTTCATTTCAAATGCAATTTCTTTTAAAAACATCCGCTGTTTGTGTTGAGGGTGAAGATATTTCCAAAGACATGAAACCAATTGCTTTAAATAAAGAGAATGCTTCTACAATTCGTGGAAAGCTAGATAAAAATATCACTGAAGCCGTCGAGGAGATAAATGAGGCTGAAGATGGAAAAACAGTTCAAAAAGCTTTACAGTGGGTTTCAAAAAGAATGTTACGTGCTGGAGCATTGCTCGTGGCCACTGATGGAGAAAAATACACGAGAGATTTATATCCTGCATATGAGATATTCTCAGAAAAATATCCTGAACAAGAAGAAAGCATGAGGCAAGCTTTAGAATATGCACTTAATCCTATTTCAGAAAGAACAAAAGTAATAAATTTTATTGAAGAATTTGGAAGCTGGTTGGTTGAGCAAGACAAGAAAGTTTTTGATAATTAATCAGATTATAAATTTCTAGAAAAGTTATAATAAAAAACATCATGCTATATTTCTTACACGGAGACATTGCAAAAGCTGTAGACAAGGCAAACCAAATGTCTGAAGCTATGCTTAAAAAACAACCCGACGCGTCGCGGTTTAAATTAGATCACGAATCTTTTTCTGCAGGAGAATTAGAGGAATTGATAGGAGGACAAGGATTGTTTTCACAAAAATATATTATCGACTTACGAAGGTTGTTCGAAAAAGATGAGTCGAAAGAAATAATTTTAGACAAGCTTGAAGATGTAGCCGCTTCTTCAAATATTTTTGTGTGGGCAGAGGGTGAAGTGGATGAAGGGGACATAAAGCTTGTTGAAAAACACGCAGAAAAAGTTCAAGAATTCAAAATAAAAACTCTTCCCAAAAAAGAAGACCCAAACCTGTTTGCTTTGGGTGATGCGCTTGGATCACGTGATAAAAAAACACTATGGCTAAAATATGTTGATGCACTATCTAAGTCTGATATTCAACCAGTACATGGAATTTTATTTTGGCAGGTTAAAAATATGTTGCTTGCATCAAAAACATCTTCTGCAGATGAGGCTGGGTTGAGTCCGTTTCCATATAAGAAAGCGAAGCAGTATTCGAATAACTATTCTGAAGAGGAACTGCAAAGCATGGCAGAAGATTTAATTGCGATCGCACATGACACAAGAAGAGGGAAAGGAAATTTTGAAATGATGGTTGAGAAGTGGGTGTTGGGGCTGTAGAGAAAACCAATGATTTTAAAAGTCTTTAAGATTTAATTTAACTTCTTGTAGAGTGTTCCGGTTAAAAGCAATATCGCTATTCCTGAGCACAAAAGCACTTCTGGTTTATCTGAGAAAAAAGCCGATTTGTCGATAATTTTTTCAGCGCCATATATTGTTGCTGTAAGACCAAGCGTACTCAGTGCAACAAAAAGAAAGGGGAACTTATGAAATGCTGTTTGCCGATAGTTATCAAGTTTGTCGTGAAGTTTGTGTGTCAGACTTTCAAGTGATTTGATTTTCTCAATATTTTTGAGGTGATTCTTGTGGTTATCTTCTGGTGTGAGTTGGTTCATCTTGTCCGCTCGGTAGGGCTCGAACCTACGACCGTCTCCTTAAAAGGGAGCTGCTCTACCAGCTGAGCTACGAGCGGTTACTGGTGTACTAAAAATACTGATTTAGTAAGCAGTACCATACAATAAAATATGAAATTTTCCAACACCTAAATGCACGTTGTGTAATTTTAACTTTTCTTTATAAAAAGTTTAGGTACAGTATGTAAATATGAATACTGTATCTAAAGACATGCAAAAAGTTTTAATTCTCGAAAATATTCGAAGCACATTAAATGTGGGTGCAATTTTTCGAACCGCAGATGCTATTGGGATTGATAAAATATACTTGTGTGGAATAACACCTTCACCAATTGATAGGTTTGGTAGAAAACGCAGGGATGTTGCTAAGAGCGCGCTTGGCGCAGAAGAGTCTGTGGAGTGGGAGCATATGTTAAGTGCACAAGTGTGCTTAGAGGATTTGAAAAAAGATGGATTTACTGTTGTTGCTTTAGAACAAACAAAAAAATCTATTGATTATAAGAGTTTTACGCCAAATAAAAAAACAGCTGTTATTTTAGGAAATGAGGTTGATGGTGTTTCTGAGGTATTGCTAAGTCTTACAGATACAGCTTTAGAGATTCCGATGAATGGAAAAAAAGAATCATTAAATGTATCTGTATCTGCTGGGATATTGTTGTATCGGCTTTTCGATAGATAATTATTTTTGACACTTCGGGCAAAAGTGAGCACTTCTTCCTCCTACTTTAATTCTCTCTATTGTTCCACCACAACCTTTTCTTTTACATGTCTCTCCTTTGCGCTGATACACGTTGTGTTTTGTTTGGAATTCTCCCGGCTCGCCAGAGGGTGTTCGGTAATCAGACATTGAGTCTCCTTTAAAATCGATACCTCTTTTAAGTACATGAATTGTTTTTTTGTGAAGAAGTTTTAATTCTTCATCAGAGCACTTTGTGACTAATCGCTCTGGATGAATGTGTGAAAGCCACAATGCTTCATCAGAGTAAATGTTGCCAACACCTGCAATAATTTCTTGATTCATAAGAACCTGCTTTATTTTTCCATTTGGCTTTAGGAGAAGTCGCTCTTTAAAAAGTGAAAAAGGGAATGAATTATTGATTGGATCTGGTCCAAGTTTGGCTAAATCTTTATGTTCTAAAATTTTGTCTGTAGCAACCAGGGTGACTTTTGCAAATTTGCGTAAGTCAGAAAACGCTAAATGTTTTTTGTTGTTAAAACTCCACACCATTCGAATCCACCCATTCCACTTATCATCTCGCAGTGGTCCTTTGTTTTTTGCCACCCATCTATTTCTTACTTTTTCATACTCATAGAGTCCGTACAATAGGTGACCAGTCATCTTCATGTGAATGAGGATTGTGAGATTGTCTTCTAAATGAATTAGTACATTTTTTGCAATTCGCTCTGTTCCAATTACTTTTTTACCAATTATTTTCTTTCTGAATAATTCAAAATACGCAGGGTCTTTAACCTGCTCTTTCCCATAATAGTGTTGAGAATCATAATCACTCCAAACATCACTAATTTTTAAATTAGTGATGAGGGTTCCAAGTTGTGTCACCGTGGTGTGAACTTCTGGTAATTCTGGCATAATCCCCAGTCTAAATTGAAGTGAAACTAAGGGCAAGGCATGATGCACAAACAAAAAAATAACCTCTCTAGTTGTTAATTAGTGGTGGTGTATTTAAAAAAATGCTTTAGCTTGCTCTCACGGAGATGTAAGAAAAATTTTTGAGTAAAGAAAAGTGGTGCGTTTGCACCGTTCTTAAGGTTTTGCCACCTTGTAATTAAATACCCTGTTGGTGAGTATGTACTCTTGAACAGAAGATACCTGCATCTCATCGACAGTGATAAGCCCTTCTCTTCTCATCTTGAACAGGAGAATAATGAAGCTACAAAAACCAAATTTTTTCTCAAGATTTTCTTTCCAGAAAGTATCAGATTCGAAGTGGTTTCCTGTGGCAACTTGTCTAGCGATTAAGCTCCGTATCGCTTGTTCTTGCTGCTCTTCTTTCTTGCGCAAAAAACCGCGTAAGAGTTTTAGAGACACATAGAGGCAAACAGCTGCTGTGAAAGTAATTGCAATAATGATCATGGTTTAGTTGTCATTCTATTGCCGAGTATTTAAATGTCAAGTTTACTTTACAAAGAAAAAACATCTAGTTATGGAGCAAGTCTGATCATGAGATCTTTCTCTTGGTCCTTAAAGAGTGTTATGGTTTCGAATTTTGTATCGAACTTCGAGTCTAAAATAACCAGTAATCTAAGAGCCCACTTGGGGGTTCTAAGGTCTCTGTATTTGTGAAGCCAGTCATCGAACGAGCGGAAATTAATTTGTTGTTTCCAGTTATTTTCAATACAAGTAATTAGATTTTGTCTGAAGAATTTATACTCTTTCGATACCACCACGATACCAGCAAGAAGAACGACGGCTAATACGATAAGAAGAACAGTTGTCATATTTTAGACACTACTCTTTTATTTATAAATTTTCAAACTCTTCTCGCACAACTTCGGCATCACTCCATGGTTCTTTTGCTCCATTTGCGCGCATAATGTATGGATCAGTCCCTTTTCCAGTCACAAAAACAACAGTCTCTTTTTTATTTTTATTCGCAAGCTTCATCGCTTGGTTAATTGCGTTTCTTCGACTCATTATGATTTCTAGAGGTGTTGTTTCAATCGCAGGCTTCATTGCATCAATAATTGCTTGAGGATCTTCGTCGTACGGATCTTCGTCGGTAAGAATAATGGTGTCACAGTATTTGTCAGCAATTCTAGCCATTTCAGGTCGTTTCCACGTATCTCTTCCTCCTCCTGTGTTTCCTAGCACACACACTTTTTGTTTTCCTGGAAATGAAGAATATAGTGCCTCTAAAGAGTCTGGTGTGTGTGCATAGTCTACATACACTTCAAATGGTTCTTTAATGATTTGTTCTGCTCGCCCCGGAATTCTTGTAACACCCTCGATTCCTTCTTTAATAGTCTCTTCAGAAATACCGAGCTCTCTGGCAAGTGTTACGGCTGCTAAGATATTCTTGGAATTAAACCGCCCGTGAAGTTTTGTGTAAAATGTTGTCTTACCTAATTGCATAGTGATGAAACCAGTTTCTTTCTCTTCACTAATATTAGTAATATTTTTTTCTGAATACGTCACAACCTTTCCTGCTGGTTGTGATGTAAATGCCTCGACTTCTTCATCATCACCATTTGCAATAAGAATTGTCTTTTTTGCTGTTTTCTTGGGGTTGAGTGTTTCAGTTATTGAGACTTTTGCAGCTCTATAGTTTTCATATGAGCCATGAGACTCAATGTGTTCGGGTGCAAGATTTGTGAAAATAAATGCATCCAAGTAAATCCATTTATGTCGAAACTGCTTTGCTCCCTCTGATGTGATTTCTACTACTGCGTATTTGCAACCTTTTGTAACTGCTCTTCGTAAAAAATGTTGCATAAAAAATCTACCTGGCATCGACATTTTATACATGTTCCGCTCATCCTCGTCGTTAATTACAAAATGAATACTGTTTGCCATTGCAACCTTTTCTCCTGTTGCTTGTAATATGCTCGCAACCAGTTCTGTTGTTGTTGTTTTGCCTTTTGTTCCAGTGATTCCAATAACCGTAAGTTCTTTAGATGGAAACCCGTACTTTACGGCACCAACAAGAGATAACAAATAATGATAGACAGGCTGCCCAAATGTATACAGTTTTTTGGGGATCAGCTTTTCAGTTGTTCGTAGTAATTTTTCTAACATAATTATTCCATCATTGTACTGTTTCTATATTTTTCAAGCACTTGTCGAGCTGTCGGGCTTATTGCTGGATTAGAAAAGTCATCACTAAAAGATAAGGTGATAATTTCCTGTCCTTCATGAAGTGTGAGTAGTTCTGGCACAACGTTGGTTACCACATAGATTGCAATATGTTTTTTGCAAGGAATACCTTTGTGTTCAGTTGTAAACTTTAATGTTCTGAAGTGTTGGTGTGTATGTTTTGAAATGTCTAATTCAAGCTCTTCAATGAGCTCTCTCTTTATACAATCTTCAAAAGATTCGTTAACTTCAATGGCTCCACCAAATAATCCTATTTTCTTAGGATTATCAATTAGCGGATTACTGTCACGAAGTTGTAGTACGAGTTCGTTATTGTTTGTAATTAAGATGGCTGCTGATCCTGTGATGGTTTTCATATAGCTGTTTATTTTCCTAATTCCTTTAATGCTGCCTTAATCATCTCTTCTGTAGAAAGTGAAGAATCGAGCCTTTGAATAACACTTCTTGCTTCTGATGCAGAATATCCAAGTGATACTAATGCTTCGAGTGCCTCACTAGTGCCACCATTCACGTATGCATCGTTATTTACAATAAGTGCCAACTTATCTTTAAGCGTAACAACAATCTTTTCAGCACTTTTTTTCCCAATTCCAGAAACTGCTGTTAAGTGTGAAGGGTCACCCATTGCAATACCTTCTTGCAGTGTTTGTAGTGGGGCAGTATTAAGAACTCCGAGCGCAGATTTAGGACCAATTCCAGACACTGAGAGTAGTAGTTCAAAAAAACTTTTCTCTTCTGTTGTACTGAAGCCATATAAATCATTGGCAACCTCTCTAATTACTTGATGAATATAAAGAGAAATTTCTTGTTGTACTGGTAAGTCTTTAAGCGTCGCAGCGGTTGCATAAATCGAGTAGCCAACACCATTAATATCTAGAATTAATGAATCTAAATAAATTTCATCTACAATTCCTGTGAGTTTTGCAATCATGTCTCTATGATACTGATATCTTACGCAAAAAACTACTTGCATTTTCTTTACATTTCGTCTACAGTAGTGCGCACTATGGCAATTACAAAAAATGCTAAAAAAGCAATCCGAAATAGCGAGAAAAAACGCGTTTTTAATATTCGACGAGTTCGACAGTACCGAACTGCAATTAGAGATATTGAGAAAGCACTTGAAGGTGGTGACGTTACTTCTGCTGAAGCAAAACTTCCAGCAGCATACAAAGCTATCGATAAGGCTTTGAAAATGAGTACGTTGAAACCAAATACTGCTTCTCGACGAAAAGCTGGATTAGTTCGAATGATCAAGCGAGCAAAAACTGAAGCATAATTTTATACTCGGTTCGAATAAATAAAAAACTCTCATCTACAGGTGAGAGTTTTTTATAATAATTCTCTATTGGAATTATGTTTGTTTTTCGTATACAGTTGGTTGCATGAAAATTGATTACTACACAACTGTACGGTCTGCCTGGGATGCTCTCTATGAAGACTGTGAGATGGCAAAGAAAACAATTCAGTTTGAACAGTTTATTCTTCGAGATTTTAATCCTGGAAGTATAGGAGACAGGTTCGTTAAGTTGTTTATTGAAAAAGCTAAGCATGGCGTTAAGGTGCGTATTCTTCTTGATATTGTTGGTAGTTACCATATTTTGCGGTCTAAAAGTTTAAAAGATATGAGAGAGGCTGGAATTAAGATTCGGTTTACATCCCTCCAGTTCAATAAGTTTCGAGATATTTTAGATTGGACCCCAAGAAGAAATCATAGAAAATTAGCAATTATTGATAAAGATATTGCGTATATTGGTGGTGTTGTTTTTTCTGATTATGCGCAAGAGTGGAACGATTTTCATGCTCGAATTATGGGGGCTGGAATAATGTTTAGTAAAGCATTTGAAATGTTCTGGAGCGAAAAAAATAAAAATTCACCCTTTAATTTTCACAGCAAGACACAGAAGTTACCTATCTCATTACTTAGTAATGAACATGGTAATAATTTTCTGTATAGAGAGTTGTGTGAACGAATTAAAAAAGCCAAAGAGCATATCACTATTGTTACACCTTACTTCTCACCAGGGGCTGTTTTAAGAAAACTACTAGTTAAGGCAAGTGAGCGTGGTGTGAAAATATCTGTAGTTATTCCCGAAACAACAGATCATTTTATCGCACAAATAAACCATGCTTCGTATATTTTCTTTTCTAAAAAAGCAAATATTTCTCTGGTCGCCGCTAAGAAAATGAATCATGCGAAAATTATTTATATAGATAACTGGCTTACATTTGGAAGTAGTAATTTTGATAGATTAAGTTTGTTTTATAATAAAGAATTAAATATTCAAACAGAAGATACTGCTATAATTAGTGAAATTAAAGATAAGGCAATTATTCCGTTTTTTAAAAACACAAAACCTTTCGTTGCTATTTTTAAGGAAAAACATCAAAGTTTGTTTGTTAGGTTTATGATAAGTATCTTTGGTTATTTTGTGCGACCTATTGTATAGTTTTCGCCATGAGCAATTCATTGAACACTAGAGGTGAATATGAAACACCAAGACTGATTCACATTTTGTGGATTTCATTAATTATTGCTGTGGCTCTGAGTATTTATGAACAAGACTGGGTAACCACAATGATTAGTCTTGTAGTTTTGTCGTCAACGATTTACATGATTACTATTAGTAAAAAGATGCCGTTTAAAATTCCATCATTTTTTATTACTACTTCTATTATTTTTATTTACGCAACATTGTTTTTGGGGGAAGTTGCAAATTTTTATGAAAGGTTTTGGTGGTGGGATGTGGTGCTTCACACAGGGTCGGCAATTGGGTTCGGACTGATTGGAATTATTATACTTATTGTTATGTTGCGAAGAGGGAAGATTGATGCTCACCCAGGAGTGGTCGCATTTTTTGGATTTTCTTTTGCTGTTGCAATTGGAGTTGTGTGGGAAATATTTGAGTTTGGGATGGATCAGTGGTTTGGTATGAATATGCAAAAAAGTGGACTCGTAGATACTATGGGAGATTTGATAGTTGATTGTTTAGGTGCATTGTTTGCGGCTCTAATAGGATATTTGTACTTGAAAGATAATAAAAAAGCACCACTTTCTGGTGTTATAGAAGAGATGGCTGAAGAATAGTTTCTAGTTTTCTTGAATAACCTGCTCCTCTTCTTCCTTTGTGACGTCTGTAAGTTGAAATTTAATTCCTCCAAATTTCTTTGCAATGGTGTTGTAGATGAAAACAAGGCAAACCGCCCCAATTGCTCCGAGCACCATGTACATCCCCGTAATTGCAACAAGCCCTAACATTCCCAGGAGGATTCCTTTTAAAATTTCCCCTGCAATTACTTCTGGAATGATAATTGATGCTCCTAGTAATAATCCTCCAATACTTCCGATAACTCCGTAAATAACAGTAAATAACACAACCACTGAACGCATATCAACTTTTTTAATTTCTTTCATATGTAAATAGTGTATCACTAGTCTTTCTCTGTGTGATAACTACGAAAGTCTTTATTTAATTGGTACACCTTGAATGCTTTGAGGATTCTGAAAAATCGGAGTATTGCAAGATTTCCGAAAAAATGTGGTGCCAGCAGTGAAACAATAACAATTGCATTAACGATAGAGTATGGCGAGAAGAATTTCTTATCAGGAATGTATACAAAAACAGATCGTAATGTGAACTCAATTAAGAACAACATTCCAAATACAAGCTCAACGTCTCTCATGAATGTATGAAATCCGTCATTAAGGTGGATATAACCAAAAAACTCAAACACATCAAATAGTAGAAAGAAAACAAGTATAAGGTTTATTATAAGTAGCCATTTGTTAAGTATGTGATTTTCTTTTGTTCCTAAATCAAATGATCTGTCTATGGTTTGTAGTACTGAAAGTTTTTCTTTAGGAAACGGCATGGGTGTAGTATAACAAACAACATGAAAACTAAGATGCAAATCATTCCTGCAAAAGAATTTTCTAAAAAAAGAGATGCTTTTGTAATTCGGTATTCTTGTAAGAAAACTAGATATGGAATGACACTTGTTGGAAGTATTGATGGTTACATTTGTGCAGTTATCTTTTGTGATACACAAAAAGATTGTATTGCTGAACTTAAAAGTATGTGGGAGGGGGTGAAAGTTAAGAAACAAGAATTACCGTTGCATATAAAAGTGTTTCGATGCGTTGAAACAGGAAGTGATTCGAGCCAAATACCTGTTTTTATGACAGGAACTGATTTTCAGGTGGATGTGTGGAAGGCGCTATTAACAATTCCTGAAAATGAACTCCGCAATTATGCAGACATTGCTACACTAATCAAAAAACCAAAAGCGGTGCGTGCAGCCGCAACTGCAGTAAAGAACAATAATAATGCTTTTATTGTCCCGTGTCATAGAGTGATTCGATCTGATGGGTCATTAGGGAAGTATCGGTGGGGGTTGGAGAGGAAGAAAAAAATGTTGGGGCTACTGTAATTTTGTGCCTCCGCCAGGAGTCGAACCTGGAGCTAGAATTCCGCAAACTCTTGTTTTATCCATTAAACTACGGGGGCGTGGGTAGAATAATACGGTTGTATAATGTAAATGCAAGATATAAGCAAAATTGCAGATTGAAACGTGCATAAATGCTACAATTTCCTCATCATGAGTAAAATAATTGAAGAACTAGAAGATCACTGGAAAGGTATCATTGGCTCGGTATTAGGAATTATTGTGGTGGTATTTATTTCAATTTTTATTTTTAATCCTAATCAGTCTTTCGAAACAATTACTGCCTCAGAGAAAACACTCATTCGCGAAATACGAGTCGCAGGTGAGATTGTTCCTGCAGAAGAGGTTACGCTCGGATTTACAAAAGGAGGAAGGGTTACTGAAGTGTTTGTAGATGAAGGTGATCGTGTTGCAAAAGGGGATATTATTGCTCGGCTTGATACTACAGAATTAAATGCAAACTTACGTGAAGCAGTTGCAGACCGTTCTTTGCAGCAAGCAGAACTTGAGGTCCTTGTTGGAGGATCTACAGGAAGTGGTCAGTTTGTTGTCGCAAAGCAAGAGGCGCTTAGTATTATTGAAAAAGCATATAGCGTTGCAGATAACCAGATAAAAACCCGAGCCGATATTATGTATGAAAATCCTCAGTCGGGAAGGCCGCAAGTTACGTACGCAATCACTAGTTTCTTTACGCAGCGAGCATTAAGTGATGAGCGACGAGACATTGGAATCCTACTAGAACAGTGGAATGAGTATTTGCAGACAAAATCAGTCGACACTCTTTCAGAGTCAGATTTGGTAATTGCAAGGAATTATTTAACGATTATTCGTGAATATTTTATGAGCTTAGCGGAAGGGCTTTCTAGTGCTGAGCCCGTAGCAAATACCAGTGAAGCAAATATTAATGAGTTTCGAACCACTGTTTCAAATGCACAGTCTGCAATCGATACTGTTATCGAACAGGTTGTTGATGTACAAGACTCATTGCAGAACGCAGGTGCAACAATTCCAGTGCAGCAAGCGCGAATTCAGTCGAGCGATGCAATTATAGATAAATTTCAGTCACAATTAAGTGATACAACAATCAGAGCTCCATTTGGAGGAGTTATTGTTGCTAAAAACGCAGATGTCGGTGAGGTTGTTGCAGCAAACCAAACTGTAGTCGAGTTAATTACGGATGGAGACTTGTTCTTGGAAGCCTTTATCCCAGAAGTACAATTGCGTGATATTACTGTAGGCGACATTGCGCGATTTACACTCGATGCCTATGGTCCAGAGATAACCATTGTTGCTGAAGTTTCAGGTATTGATATTCGAGCGACAACAAGAGAGGGGGTTGCGACATATAAAACAACATTTGCTCTTGAAGAAAGTGAGGTTACCTTACGGGCAGGAATGACAGCGGACATTTTTATCGAAGCTTTAGTGGTTGATGAACTATTGCTTATTCCATCATCAATTATTTTTGAAGAAGATGGTAATCAATTTGTATATGTGCAGGAAGAAGAAGCGGTTATTGCAAAGCCTGTGGTCTTGGGACGAGAAGATTCATATGGAAATGTTGAAATAGAATCTGGTATTAAAGTTGGAGAAAAAATTGTAACGAATAAACAGTAGTATGAATGCACTCCGTGTTGGGTTTTTCTTAGCAGTACGACAAATTAAACGGTCATCGAAGTGGTCTACTATTCTTATTATTATGGTGATGCTTTTGACGTTTCTAAACTTGGTGGTGGTAAGTGGTGTACTGGTTGGATTAATTGAAGGAGCTGTACGAGCAAATAGAGATTTTTATACGAGTGATGTATTAATTTCACCGCTAGATGAAAAAGATTATATTGAAAATACAACACAAATTCTTTCTGTGCTAAAGACGATTCCTGGAGTTACCAATACTACTGCGCGTTATATATCTTCAGGTGCTGTAGAAGCAAACTATAAAGAACGTTCTCGTTTAAATGAAAAGAAAGAATCAGTTGGAACACTTATTGCTGGTATTAATCCAGAACAAGAAGATGAGGTGACGGGGTTGAGCTCATTTATTGTTGAAGGAAATTATTTAACAAAAAATAGTTTTGATGAAGTGGTAATTGGTTCACAATTATTAACACGATTTTTTCCAATAGAAAGTCCTGGATTTGCAACTTTAGATGATGTTTTTGTTGGATCAAAAGTTCGTATTTCTGTAGGCGACAAAACCCGCGAAATGACAGTTGTTGGTATTCTCTCAAGTAAGGTAGATGAAGTTGCTAGGCGCGCATTTATAAATGAATCACAGCTTCGTGCAATGTCGGGTAGAAACGATTTTAATGTAGATGAGATTGCGGTTTTGTTAACCACTAATGCAGAGTCACAAGCGAAATTTGTAAAAGAGGCATTGGTAAGAAATGGGTTCTCTGATGATGCAAAAATACAAACGTTTGTAGATGCTCAGCCAAAATTCCTACAAGACATTAAAGACACCTTTGCTCTACTGGGAAGTATTATTAGTTCTATTGGATTGGTGGTTGCTGCTATCACCATATTTATTGTTATCTTCATTAATGCAATTACACGAGAAAAATACATTGGAATTATGAAGGCTATTGGTGTAACTAAAACTGCAATTGAAGCATCATATGTACTACAGTCATTCTTCTATGCAATTATTGGTTCTGCCCTTGGGTTGTTGTTGGTTTACTTTGTTCTTGTTCCGTTTATTGCGGCTAATCCAATTAACTTTCCGTTCTCCGATGGAATATTGGTTGCTCCTGCAGAGAGTACAATTTTTAGATTAGTATTACTTGTTATAACAACAGCAATAGCTGGATACATTCCTGCTCGATTAATTACTAAGAAAGACACATTAGAAGCAATTTTAGGTAAACGATAGTAGTAATATAAATATATATGATTGAAGGAAAAAACATCAAAAGAACATTTGTAAACGGAAAGATCGTCACTCCTGTATTAAAAGGTATTGATATTACAATTAAAGAAGGGGAGTTCGTTGCGATAATGGGTCGTTCTGGTGCAGGAAAATCTACATTACTTTACCAACTTTCGCTATTGGATACTCCAACTGAGGGTGAAATTTTATTAAACGGAAAAGATACATCTAAGATGTCTCAGTCACAAAAAACAGTATTTCGCCTAAAGAATTTAGGATTTGTGTTTCAAGATTATGCGCTCATCCCTGAGCTTACCGCTGAAGAGAATGTGGCGCTGCCTTTAATTATGCAAAATATTCCTAAACTTGAAGCATATGCAAAAGCTCATGAAGTGCTCGCATCTGTAGGGCTGGAAGGCCGACACACAAACTTACCTTCACAACTTTCTGGGGGAGAGCAGCAACGAGTTTCTATTGCACGATCAATTGTGCACAAGCCTGCGATAATTTTTGCAGATGAGCCTACTGCGAACTTAGATAAAGCTTCAGCAGATAATGTCATTCAAATTCTCAAAGATATTAGTAAGAAGAGTAATCAAACTATTGTGATGGTGACGCATGAAGAAGAGTACGGGAAGATGGCAGATAGAATTGTGTTTTTGGGCGACGGAAAAATAGAAAATATTTAAAACCCCATATTCTCCATAATCTTCTGCATCACAGGTTCATCCATCTCTTCTTCATCCAAATACTCCAGCAGGTAGTCTCGAATTTCATCTGGATCAGTTTTAACACTGTCGTATGGCAAGACGATGTACGGCATCATAAATTTCTGAGACTTAAGAATGATTCTGTCATCAACCTCTTCATCAATAACCCAAAAAGATTCTAGTGTGGAGTAGGGAAACATGGTGTCTCCTGCCTGGATACCTCTTCGTGTAATTTTGAATGTAATTATCTTTGGCTTTGTGTGTCCATGTAAAAGTGAAGTGAACCCTGCGATAACAATAAGAATCGCTAGAATAATATTCCCAAAGTATGCTGCAAGGATTGCACCAACTATTGTTACGATTCCAACAATCCAAAACCAATCAATAGAGTGCTGTTGGTGATGGTGTTCATGTTCCTGCCATTCAATTATTTTAGACTGTGCCATATATGTGATTATTTTATCACGTTATTTTCTTATTTTCCTTTGAAAAATTTACCAAAAAAGTTTTCTGCTATTTGACTACCAACAATAGCTACTATAAGTAGTCCAAAATATATTCCTAATAATGCAACAAAATTGAATGGTGTTGTTGTAACGAACCCTAAAACTAGTGCACTGTACCAAGATACAAACGATATTGCTCCACTCGCAAATGCAACTCGTCGTAAGTCTCTTGTTTTTCTTACATCTTTTCCGTTACCTTTCCATGCGATCGTCACTAGTTTTGGAGAAATAACCAAACTTAAGATTGCGCCGTTAGCTATAATTATTGCCACCACAACTACTTTAAGTAAAAATTTTGGATTCGCTAATAACGCTTCAGAGTTAGGTAAGAAGAGTCCGATTCCAGTTAGTACTACAATAAACAACCCAAACCAAACAAACTCCGACGCACCTGCAAGAATTTTATTTTCGGCTTTTGTAATTTTAAAATCTTTGAGGAATCTGAAGAATAATGTATCAGACATTGTTGCTCCTCCAACTCCAAACACGAACCCAATAAGATGCCCAAATAAAATCAGCATTTTATATTCAGCTAAAAGAGGAATCAATTGATAGTTATTAATTGAAAGAGTAATAAGTGTAAAAATAAAAATTGCTGTTGAAAGTGCTGCAGACATTAAGCACCACGAACACCATGATTTAATAAGAAACGCTTGTACAAATGTTAAATACAAAGAGAATAGAAATCCTCCAATAGTTATTCCTGCAACAATAAAAACTGAGAGCGGTGTTGCAAATTCTGGAACCGCTAAGAAAAGTATATATATTGTAATAATGAATGAGTAGTAGGCTGCTCCTAATATTTCTAATCCAATCCCAAAAAACTTAGAGAAATCGCTAGTTACAACATCATGGCAATTTGCTCCGAGAGGGCAAACAAGAGGTTGTTTACGATGTTTTTGTTTATATATACTGAACGTAATTGATAGACCAATAATTGCTGAAATTAAAATTAAGATATATAGGATGAACATGGTTGTATTGTAACGTAAAAGTATGGTTATATAAAAATAAATGAACTATTTATTGTGCTTAGCAAATCAGGCGGTTCTCGTAGAGCTTGCGGAAAAAATTGGAGAAGAAGTTCAGACTGTAACAGTTGAACCGAAACATGAGCAACAGAGGGGAATTAAAGTTAATTCTGAGACGCTGTCTAAAACACAGCATGTGCGAAGAAATAACACTCACTGCTTTCTCGCACTTCATCATGGTAAGTGGAAATATATTACTTTTGAAGAGATTGTTTCCTTGGAGAGCGATATTTGAATCGCCTTTTTTCTTTAAAAGTATTTGCTTCAAAGCAATTTTTTATATAGTATTGTCCGCGGAGAGATGGCAGAGTGGTTGAATGCACTGGTCTTGAAAACCAGAGTGCCGGAAACGGTACCGAGGGTTCGAATCCCTCTCTCTCCGCAACTAACAGCTAGCACGAGGTACTATCAAATATAGTAAATCTGGCTAGTTTGAATAGAAACAAAAAACACCTAATTAGTAGGTGTTTTTTGTTATTTTAACTATTACCAAATATGAGCCCCTATAAGTTCTAGTTTATCTTTTACTTTTTCCCATTTAGGATACTTTTCTTCTAAATATGCAAAGAATCTTTTATCGTGATTTTTGTATTTAACATGGCAAAGCTCGTGAACAATTACATAGTCTATACATTTTTTCGGTACGTATATTAGTTTAGGGTTTAAACCAATTTTCTCATTACTAATAAAACTACCCCAACGTCTTTTCATTTCACGGATTGTCAAAGTTGGCATATTTTTGTACTCAAATCTTTTTTGCATTTCTAAAAATCTTTCTTTAAAAACTATTTCTGTTCTTTTTTCATACCAGCCATCTATAAGCTTTTTAATATGACGAGTGTTGGATATTGGTTTGCTTGTTTTGACCATTAAAACACCTCTCAGAAGCGATATTTTGTCTTCTGAGGACCTCTTTACTATTAATTGATGTTGTCTGCCGAGATAATGAAAACTCTCTCCTGAAACGAATTCTTTTGTATATATTTTTCTTTGGTATTTATCGAAGAAATTCAGTTGTTTTTGAAGCCAAAACCACTTTTTTCTTAAAAAGAGTTCGATTCTTTCTTCTTCGGTTCCATGAGGACATTTTAAACAAATTCTTAAATCTGGAGTTACAGTCAAGCTTAGTGTTTTTCGATCTTGCTTAATGAGATCGTAACAATATACGTATGAACCAAATATAAACTTCTTTTCGTTTTTATTTGAAGATTTCATTATTGTATTCAGATAGATTCATTACATCATTTATTATCTTCTTCATATCATCATCTGTTATGTTTATTCCTTTTTCACCTTTTACAACATCATAAAGATAATCATCTAATTTATTCATCATCCGACGTTTTACGTCTATGTTTTTATACCAATCAACAATCGTCTCTTCTTTTATTAGAGCAAACATTTCAACGATTATCTCAACATAGACATCTTCTTTGATATTTTTATTTTCAAAATCTTCACGTAGATTTCTATAAAAAATATCCGATCCTTTGTTTTCATCTATTTCTTTCGGTAAGCTGTCATCTTTTTTGCTTATGACATCTTCTCCAATCAGCTTTAGTTGTTTTAAGGCTTCGATATCTGCTAGTTTTCCATCATGCATTTTCTTCAATACTTCTGATATTTTCTTTGAGAACCTTTCAAAGAACTCTGGGTCAGAATCCATTTTTTCAGATATGGTTTTTTGAGTTTGGGCGGCAACAGCTTCTGCCTTTGATGTGTCAGATCCTAGTGAATTAACAGCTTCTTCAAATTGCTTCCTGTCTGTGATATTTATTTGTTTTGTCAGTAGTTCAACCCCTTTTGCATCAACATACTTATCTAGTATTCCAACAAGTGATTGCTTGTACTCAGATAGATCTATTCGATCTGCGTATTGCAAACTAGCAGTCTTTCTAAGTTCCATGAACTTTTTAAGATCTCTTGTGTATGAATCAAGATGTTTAAACTCGTGTACAAAATCTTGCAAGACGTAACATTCATTAATATTTTTTATAAATGAATTAAGTGCTTTGTAAAATGTTTCTCTTGTTGGTTCGTCACTTAACATCTGAACGTATTCTTCGTCATCATCAGATCCTTTAATTGATTTGAATAGATCATTTAATAGACTGTAGCTTTGCTCTAATTCTTCGATTTTATCTTTAACATCAATAAGTGTGTGCTGAACATCTTCTGCATCGAAGTTTCCAAACAAACGCATTGCGGTATCAATATTTTTTGCATTTTCAGAATAGTCAATTATGTAACCATCTCTTTTTGGAAGTTTCTTATTTTCATAAAGTCTATTTACACGAGCAATTGCCTGAAGCAAGTTGTGATCTTTTAGATCTTTTGCAAGGTAAAGAACAGTGTTACGAGGAGCATCAAATCCTGTCAGTAGCTTGTCTACAACTATTATTATTTCAACTCCGTCATCGTTGTACTTAAAGCTGTCGATTACATTTTTTTCATATTTTGAAACACTGCTGTGATTTTTTCTAACAGAATCTAGATACTTAACAACTTCGGCTTTATGGGTGTTAGATTCATCTCCGTCATCATGTTCATCTGAAATAACCACAGCTGTACGAACATTTCCTCTTATCTCAAAAAACTTTTGGAATAAGACAGCCGAGTATTTAGAAGGAGCAACAAGCTGTGCCTTTAGACCAGTATTTTTGAAATGTTTAATGAAATGATTTTCAACATCATAACCAATCTCAACAATTCGTTGAGGATTATCTTTGATTATTTTTGTGCCAATATATCTTTGAAGTTCTTTTTTATTTTCATCAGTTAATCCTTCTGTAATCCTCTCTGTGTGACGATCAATCTGTTCTTGATTCTGTTCCATTGGAATATATCGTCCTTCATAAATCAGGGGAAGAATAATATTATCTGCCAATGCATCATCAATTGTGTATTTATCAATATATCCACCAAACTTTTTCCAACTCTCTTTATCTTTTTGCATAAGAGGGGTTCCTGTAAATCCTATGTAGCAAGCATTTGGAATAATTCTATTCATCTCAATATTAGCTTTACCACTTTGGCTTCTGTGGGCTTCATCAATTAATACAAAAATGTTTTGATCCTCATCAACAAAGTTAGCTTTATTCTTTGAAGCTGAATCAAATTTATCTACGATAGTAGTAATAACAGCAAGATTCTTTTCTTTTATTAGTTCAAGAAGATTTTGCCCGCTTGTTGCCTGAATAACATCTTTCTTTAAGTTACAACTCTTAAATGTGTCTTTAATTTGTTTATCAAGGTCTTTTCTATCGGTAACAATAAGCACTCGAGGGTTTGTTATATGAGGATTTTCAATAAGAGCCTTAACAAACATCACCATGGTTAATGACTTACCAGATCCTTGTGTGTGCCAAACTAATCCACCCTTACGTCTAACAATTCCTGAATCAGTAGTTTCTGTTTCAGATACTCGATTAAGCATTTTATTAATAGCAAAGAACTGCTGGTATCGAGATATTTTTTTAATTCCAGCATCAAACACAATTCCATTCTTTGTTAAATCCAGAAGTCTTTTTGGTTGGAGTAGTGCAAAAATACCTCTGTCTTGTTCTGTAGGAAGTCGAGATGTTTTTTGAATATGGTGTTGTGTGTATCCGTTTAAATCAAATAGTATTTTTGAGTAGATGTCTTGATCAATTTGCTTTGCATTTAATTGTTCTATTTGTTCATTTAGTTCTTCCTCAGAAATCCCTTTTTCTTTCCATACGGCGTAAAACTTATTTGGTGTGCCAGTTGTTCCATACTTAAAACTTTTACTGTTAGTTCCAATTAGAAGTTGGGTATATGTAAATAACTTAGGACAGTACTCAACTCCCTGATTACGATTCATTTGTTTGATAGCTTCTTCAGTAGAAACGCTAGATTTCTTATTTTCTATAACAACAAAAGGAATTCCATTTATAAAACAAACAATATCTGGACGAATATTTTGTTTACCGCTTGCGGTGAATTCAGCAGTTACATGGAAAGAGTTATTTTGAGGATCTTCAAAATCAATAAATCTAAAGTTTTTAGAAACTGTTTTTCCTCCAACATTTACTTTAATGGTCTTACCGCCATGTGTTGGCATTATTGTGTTATATATTTTTTGAGATGTATCAATAAGTCCTTCATATTGAGTGTGCTCAAGTTCTTCAACAGCATCATGAACTTCTTTTTGACTGAACTTATGAACTTCACCTTTTACCTCATAACTATTTATCTCCATCAACTTTTTATTTGCAATTCCAGAGAGAATAAAATTGTTTGTTTCACCACCACGTTCTTTTAGAACATCTTCGGCTGATATGTATTCATATCCCATTGCCAAAAGTAGCTCAATTGCAGTGAGTTGTGATTGTTTTGATTCGTCGAAGTTTACTTTTTCTAACATAATTATTATCTTTTAGATGAATAAGGTGGTTTATTTTCATTAATAAAAGCATTTAAACCATCGCCACAATCTGCCAACTGCTTCATTTGTTTTAATTGGTAAAAACCAATGTTGTCTCCAATATATTCATACTCTGAATCATCTTTGAAGCGAATTGTTATCCAATTCTCTCCGTAATCATAGGCTTCTATATTTGAATCATTATCACTGTCTTTGTATGTTTTCATATTTTTATTTTACTTTTTCTAATAAATTCTCTGGGGTTCTAATTTGTCCTGTGATTAGGTTGTTTAGGAGGTATTTTTTTTGGTCTTGTAAGTATTTTAGTTTTGAACTTAAAGCAATAATCTCTTTATCTGATACTTCAATTATCTTTGAAATCTCTTTTTGTTCCTTTATGTCTGGAACACTTACTACAATGTATTGGTATTCAGATAGATACTTTCTTTTGTGTTCACCTGATTGAAGCCTTATCATCTGCATCTTTTCGTACATAAATCTAATATCGTAATTATCTTTTGTTTTTAATATTTTCATTGCAGAAGATTTGACTTTAAATTCAAAGTCAACAAATTTATTTGCTGTTGTAAAGTCATCAAATATAATCACTGGTAAATTTTTATAAATTCCTTTTGATTCATTCGTATATCCTAAGATAAAAGTCTTTCCAGCCGTAAGTACTGGTATGGGATATTCTTGACGATAGTCTGTGTGATTAACAATATATTCGGTTGGTTGTTCATAACTAAAAATTTCTCTAATTTCAATATTTTTCCATTTACCACTAAACCCCTTCAACCTTTTATCTCCAGTAAGTAAATCTTGCATCAAACCTTTCTTGATTTCTTTTTTTACTTTTATTTTTTGTTGTAACTTTTCAATTGCTTTATCCCATGTTTCAAGAACTGCGACAATGCGGTTTTGTTCGGGGAGAGGTGGAAACATTACTGGGAGTTTCTTGTACTCCTCAGCGTTTATTCCAGGTTGACCTGATCGAACTGACATGGATGAAACCCAATCCCAATATTTATGTAATAAGGTTTGATTAAAAATGAAACTTGCATTACCCTCAAAAATATTAAACTTGATTAAAAACCCTGCGAAATAAATATTTCCATCGTTTTCATCAAAAAGATAAGACTTACCAACACTGGCACCTGTTCTTGCAAACAGTAAGTCATTTTTTCTTAACTTGTATTTGTCCTCTACCTTGTCTATAGGAGAGACTAGTGGCGATGGAACGAATTTGTGGGTATGCTCATTAATATCAGTGATTCTAATGTACTTATTCACACCATCAAACTCCCCGGCGGCAGAATTCATTCCATACATAACGGACTGAGATATTTCACCAAGCTTCTTTATCTCCCAATCTTTAGGGATATTTTTTTGTCTTCGGACATTCTTCATGGTTATTTTATGTCAGGCATGAATTTTAGGAATTCTTTACGAAAATCATCGGCTTTGTCAGTGTTAAAGATGTTTAAAATCTGGTTTTGCCAATCTGACCATATGGTATCTAATTTAACAACACACCCTTTCAGATTTTTCTGATTAAATGATTTTAATATATTCTCATACGTATCAGATCCAAGAGTCGTGATTTCTTCATCATACGCCGATAGATCTGGCGTAAATTGTCGTTCTCCTTTTGCAATTGATTCTATCTCTTGATTAAAGAGTTGCTCAATTTTTGATTTTTTATATCCCAGCTTAAAGTTAGTATCAAGCACTTTTGTCTTAACTTCAGTTTCTATCTCAGTAAACTTTTCATCAAAATTTTCTTTACCTAAATACGAAAAAACAAACTTAATTATTTCTTTATTTAGAAGTAGGTTTTCATAGACGGCTACGGGTAAGCAAAAAACTCGGTCACTCTCTAAGGAGGTAACTTGCACGTCAGATTTTAAATCTCGATCAAGCAGACCAAAATACTCCTTATTAAATTTTTCAGTTCTAGAATTGAAAGCTTTTGTATAGTTGATAACATTTTCACAACTGCCAACAGGCCACACCTTAAAATCTGGGTACACTAATTGATATAACTGTGAATCTTTGTTATTTTCTGACTCAACAAAAAGTACCTTCTTCTTTTTTGCTCCAACCACTTTAACTATCAATTCTTCAGGAATATTCTCTGGATCAGTTGGAAATATTTTCCATGTGTGAGGATGTTTATATTCTTTAATCCAAAAGATACTATTATCTTTTCTTGTTGTAACAAATTCTAGATCGTGACTAAAATATATAAAATTTGATTCAATTTTTATTTTCTCACATTCATCAAAAAGCTGATTAAGGATAGATGGATTCAGAAAAGTTTCAGGCTCATCAATAATTATTGTTGGACTAGAATCTGAAAGGATAACTTTCATTAAGGCGTATAAAGCGCTTCGTTCTCCATCTGATAGGTTTTCTATATCATAAAAAATTTTCTCTCCAGTAACTTGAACCTTAATTTTTTTATCTTTATACAAAAGTTTCTTGTCAGTAAATATTGAGTTCCATATGTTAAAAATTGTATCGAGCTTTCGATAAATTTCGTCTAGTTTTTTGCCATCATTTAATGCTGTAACCGACTCATCTGTATAATCACGAAAAACAATTTCAATCAACTGATTAAAATCATCTTGAACACTGTTATTGTCACTCGGAGTATGAGTATCGCCAGCCGTCGGACTTTTAAAATGTGATTTATTTTGAGTAAGCCAATTATCTTCATTCGCCCTGTATAAACCCTGTTTAATTGTTAGGTTTTTATGGGCAGATATTATTGTAAAAGTAGGATTCTGCTGTTGCATTTTTCTCATCAAAGATGATTTACCAGAACCATTACCTCCAATAATTGAAACATTTTTTGTATCAAATTTTATTTCTTCATTTTCTGAGCCACCATATTTAATAGTTGTAGTCATATATTTATTTAATCCCTAATTCTTTTAAATACCCCTCCATTTGCTTCTCAAATTTCTTAAGTTCTGGCTCTAGCTCAGCAAGCTCTTTCAAGTTTGCTTTAATATCAACAGGCTCTTCTTCTTCAAAAGTATCGACATACCGAGTAATATTTAGATTGAAATCATTTTCCTCGATTTCTTTAACTTTTACTTTCCGAGCAAGTTTTTCTACATCTTTTCTCTTTGTGTATGTATCAAATATTTTTTGTACATGTTCGTCTGTAAGAATATTTTGTGCTTTATTTGCTTTATATTCTTTTGAAGCTTCAATGAAGAAAATATCTTTTTTCTTTTCATTTTTTCCTCCTTTTTCACGAGAACGATCGATAATCATTATTGCTACTGGAATACCTGTTGTTTGAAATAACCCAGCTGGTAAACCAATTACTGCATCAATAATATTTTCTTTAATAAGCTGTTCTCGAATTTTTCCTTCTGCTCCACTTCTAAACAGAACTCCGTGAGGAACAATCACGGCCACTCGTCCTGTTTTTGGCTTAGCTGTTTCAATCATGTGGCTTATAAAGGCAAAGTCACCCTTATCTTTTGGTGGAACACCTCTCCAAAAACGATTGTATTTATCTGAGCCTGCATTTTCTGCACCCCACTTACTTAAAGAGAATGGAGGATTGGCAACTACAACATCAAAATGCATTAACTGGTCATTTTCAACTAGTAGTGGATTGTTCAATGTGTCACCCCATTCAAGTCGTGCAGAATCTTTTCCATGAAGAAACATATTCATTCTTGCCAATTGAAATGTTGAACCAGTAGATTCTTGCCCGTAGAGAGCGTAATTCTTAGAACCTTTTTTCTCTACCTCTTCACCAGCTAGTAATAGAAGACCTCCAGATCCACAGGCAGGATCACAAATTCTGTCACCTCCTTTTGGTTCTGCTAACATCGCAACTAGTTTCGCTACTGATCGAACAGTAAAGAATTCACCAGCTTTTTTACCTGCATCTGCACCAAATCTTTCAATCATGTACATGTAAGAGTTTCCAATGATGTCATCAGTAACATCAGACAAATCAATTTTTGAAAAATCTTGAATAAGACTACGGAGCATCTTGTTTCGCTGAGGAAGTTTTCCAAGAGTTGATTCAGAGTTGAAGTCGACACTAAATACACCTTCTAATTTATCTCCGTTAGCATCCTCAATTCTGTGTAGTGCTTTATTTATTTCATCTCCAATATTGTCTTCTTCAATTTTTCCGTATACATAACTAAAAGATGATTTAGGAGGTAAGTAGAAACGATCAAGCTTCATTTTTTCTTCGATACGTTTTTTATCATCACCAAAACGTTTTTCATACATTTCGTACTGCTTGTTATTTAGATCACTTAGATATTTAAAAAAGAGAACAGTAAGAGCGTAATCTTTGTAAACACCACCATCTACGTTCGCACGAGCTGAATTTGCAGATTCCCAAAGTACTTTATTTAGTTCTTCTTGTTCGTATTTTTTAGACATGGTGTTTATTTAATTTAAATCTTTAATATTAATTATTTTCTTAAACTTTTTGCCATTCATTTTTTTCCTATAATGAAGAGAAAGAATCGTGAAAATTATTGTGAATAAACTAAAAACAATACTTACTCCAAGTAATATTTTACTGAAAGAGATTGTTGAAAATGCAACCCAAAACCCAACAGAAGCAGATGCGAACAGTGACGCAAGCCAAAGAAATATTTCATAATGTTTAAGATCATTGCTTTGTACTAATTCAACACGCACACGTTCCGGAAATCCGATTTCGACATCCATACTATTGACGGGATTTTTAGGCTCTTCTTTTTTGTTTTTAACTTTAGGCATAATTTATATTAATTTTTTTAAAAGTCTCATCAATAATTTGTTGCTTTAATGTATTTCTTCTGTCAGATATTTCTCTTTGTAGTCTGATGTTTTCTTGAAGGTCTACAATAGACTTTTGTTTCTTTAACGAAGGAACAGGAATTTCAATGTTTTGGAGTAACTTTTTTGGTAAGTTTCCGATATATGAACCTGTAATTATTCCAGATAGTGATTCTTGTCCGTCTTTTGAATTCAGATATTGTGACAAAAATTCTGGACTTACTTCTTTGTTGTCTATGCGTAGAATATAAACAGAAGATGAGGCAATTACATTCTTATTATCAGACTGAAATGTGGTTGCTCGAAAAGCTCCCGTTTTCATTCCTCTAGAATTTATAAGAACATCATTTTTTTGAAGATAATCAGTGTACGTTTGGACATCAAATGCTATTCTTGTAAGTGAACTTGTGTCTGTTACTGGTATATCTTTCACCAAATCCTTTGCTTGAAGTAAAAGAGTGTCACCCTGTGCATCAGGGGAGACTGCCTTACGGAAAGCATATCCATTCTTGATGTCACTGATGTCTTTTAGTTTCATGTTCAGTAGGATACATTACTACATCTTTTTTGTAAAGCCTTTCTAGTTATATTATCCCTTTTTTATTAAAATCTCTTTACTTTTAAGCTCTATTTGGGAATTAAAAGAAGACAGTATTTCCCTCTTTTCTTCTATTGTTCCTTCATTAAGTAGGAATTTTACGTACTCTTCTGTATTTATATTTTTGATTATTGGCTGTATTTTTGACCCTAAAAGGGTAGAACTGAATTTTTTGTACCTCTCTAGGTCATTTTTTAGCTGTTTTCCAAGCTTATTTTGATTGAAATTAATCTTTGTTGTCAGTGATTGAAGATTTTTTATTAAATCAACCTCATTTATATAGCCACCTTTACAATGCTTATCTTTAGCTTTGGTACATCCATAATAAACATGTCGGTTGTGGGTGCCGTCTTTTAATTTCTTAAATTTCTCTGTTGCAGATACTCCAGAACCACAAAGTCCACATTTCATTATCTTAGTAAATGCGAATTCAATATTCTCATTACGTACAAGTTGAGAGTTTTTTGTTTGTTGTTGAACCAAATCAAACAATTCCTTGGTGATGATTGGTTTATGTTTTCCTTGATACCAATTCCCAGACTTCCTTGGATATTCAAAAGTTCCATAATAAAAAGTGTTTTCGAGAAGTCTGTATATGTTTCCTAAAGATAAATGCTTCTTTCCAAGTGCTGTTCTAAAGTTCAAATCAAAACGAAGCCAATGATATATTTTTCTTCCCGACCATTTATCATATGCGACTTTCTCAAACATCTGTTTTATTACTTCTGCACGTTCAGGATCTGGATAACACTCGTTCTTTCTATCCATTCTTTTTTCTTTTAAATACCCCGTTGGAGGAACTGTAGGCCATAAACCTAATTCACATCTTGCCCTAAGTCCTCGTTTAACATTGATACCTCTGTTGTCATTTTCCAGCTTTGCCTGAGAACACAAAATCATTAATAAGAATTTCTCATTTGGTGAATCAGAGAATGTCTGACCGTACGTTCTAATTGAAAGTAATTTCTTTTGATCCATTAAATCGACCAGTGAACCAAGATCACCTGCATTTCTCGAAAGTCTGTCAGGCGCCCATGTGATAATTGCATTGAACTGTTCGTTTCTAATATCTTCAATAATTTCTCTATAAATTGGTCTATTATCAGAATCTTTTGCTGATTTCGATTCACGCCTTATGTCTACTATCTCAAGGTTTTCTTTCTCTGCAATTTGAAGCATTTCATTTACTTGTGAATCAATAGACAGAGCCTGTCGTTCATCACTCTCAGTACTTTTTCTTGCATATAGAACATACTTTAGTTTTTCTTCCATATACTAATTAATGACAGAACCATTTCTTTTGCTAAGCAAAGCTGTCTACACATTGCCAACAACTAAGCCTTAGCAAAGAGTCTATTAAGTGATAAAATGGCTTTTACAACTGAATACAGTCGGACCTAACCCTCGGGAATATTTCTCAAGGTATGGTGCAAACCCCGCTAGAGATCAAAGGACTCCTCGTCAGAGTCACTCTAGCGGGTCATATCTGGAAACGGGTATGGGTTTGGTCGAAAGATCAAATCGCAATGGCGGGGAGCCTTTTGATTACATAAGGTTTCTCGTATAAAACCCGCTAGAAAATATGAACACGCAACAATCTCTTAACAGAGAAGATTTTAAATTATTAATTAAAGAACGAATCAAAAACTTTTGGGGATATGGAAATCTTGAAAGTGATATTTGGTTCGTAGGAATGGAAGAAGGATTTAATGAGAAGACAGAAGATTTATATAAACGCTTTAAGGCAACAGAAGGAAAACAAATTGCAGATGTATACGAAGATTTAAAAATTGATGCAGGTTCTGTAGAAATGTTTGAGCGAGGTGCGAATGCAAACAATACATATAAGCCACTGATTTTTATACAACTCTATTTGCAAAAGAAAATGGTTCCGACTTTGGAACAAATCAAAGCATTTCAAATGAAATCTTTTGGAAGAAAAAATAGTGACAATGCAGTTCTTGAACTTATGCCACTTCCATCTAAATCAGTTCGAAGTGAGGATTGGTTATACAAAGAAACTGATATTGAAGGATTAGAATCACGAAAAGAATATCTTGAAATATACAAGCCACTCCGTGTACAAGCACTCAAAGAACTGATACAAAAACACAAACCGAAACTCGTTCTTTTTTATTCCAAAACATATATGGAAGACTGGAAGAATATTGCAGACAGTGAGTACGTGGAACAAATTCCAGTTCTGTTGCAGACAGCAAAAAACCACGACACATTACTTGCCGTGGTTCCGCATCCTGTATCACAAGGTCGTTCAAATAATGACTGGGAAACTGTTGCTATTAAGTTAGACGAGTTACTAAATTAATCTTCCTTTTCTTCTTCCGTTTCTGTTGTAATTGTTCGTTTATCAGCATCGCTAATGATGATGTGAGTCACAGGTGAAAAAGTTGATTGAGGTTCTTTCTGACGTGGCTTGATATATCTTTTGTTGTTGTTATCAAGCCAATACTTAATTGCTGGCATATTACCACCTTTGATTTTCTCAATCAATTTTCCTTCAGCAAGATCAGCGATGGAATCACTTCCTTTGCTCATTGCTTCATCAAATCGTTCTTTGAAAGCTTCATCTTCAATGCACCATCTGTATATTGTGTTTCTTGCAATACCAACCATTTGGCAAGCGAGTGATACATTTGGCACTTTCTCGATTTGTTCTAAAAAAGGAATTTCTTTCCTACGACGCTTCATTGTTTCGAATAATATTAGCTTTCTTTCCTGTCAGTGCTTCAAATCGTTTGATAGCAAGGTCACAGAACACTGGTTCTATCTCAACGGCGAATACTCGTCGTTTCAATTTTTCTCCAGCCATAATCGTACTTCCTGAACCAGAGAAGCTGTCGATAATAATGTCACCCATTTTGGTACATCTCTTGATTGCTTTTTCATACACCTCAGGTGGCTTCATAGTGCTGTGTTCATACTCGTTACTTGAAAGTCGTTTCTCTGCCCAAACTGTTAGATGACTGTTAGCATCTTCCATGAGTTGATTTCCTGTTGTCATATTATCATTCATAACTTCGTTCAAATCGTTCACTCCTTTGTTTAAGCTCGGCTTTCCACGAACGCCGTAGGTACAAGGTTCATAGCATTTATTGAACGCAACTCCAGGTGTTGGATTTTGTCCGTTCTTGAGCCACAAACATACTCGCTTGTTGTTGATTCCAAGTTCTCGATACAAGACTTGAATCATCCAAATGTATATTTGGTCAGACCAATAGAATATATGTGCATCAGCTTTTGTTACAGCAAGTGCTGATTCCATACTTTGTTTCAGAAACGTTTTGTATTCTTCCTCAGGTTTACTGTCGTTAACTGTTCCTCCGTATGACTGCTTTCCTCCAATACCTTTGTTGTAGTCGATGGAGATGTTGTATATCGGATCACTCATAATCATCGATGCTTTTTCATTACCGAGTAGTTTCTGGAGTGTTTCTGCTTTTGTGCTGTCACCGCAAATCAGTCTATGTTTTCCAAGTTCGATAATGTCACCAATCTTCGTTGTTGGATTCTTTATCTTTTTTAACTCTTCTTCAGCATCGAATTCTTTTGATTTAGGTGTATCAGACCAAATGTCATCAAGTGCTTTTTGGTCGAATCCCAAGTCCACTAAGAGTTCCATCTCAAACTCTTTCAGAAGTTCAAAGTCCCATTCTCCAGATATAGCGTTGCTTGCAATCATGTATTTGTCGACTTCTTCTTCTGTTAGTTTTCTGTTCGGAACCCGTACGTCAATTTTATCTTCTTCTTTTCCAAGTATCTGAAGTACTTTGATTCGTTGATGTCCTGCGAGGATTGTTCCGTCAGTATCAATTACTGGAATTTCTACTAATCCATACTGATTAAGAGAGTCTTCTAATCGTTTCATCTGCTCCTTTGAAATCTTTCGAGGTGATTTCTTGTGAGGGAGTAATGTATTAACTCTTCGTTCTTCTGTCTTCCAATGTAATTGCTTCATATGTCTTTTGTTTAAGTGATAAACAAAAGGGGCTCACGCACTGCCAATTTACACATGGCTTTGTGCGCAAGCCCTCATTTAAGATGGTTACCTGCTACTGAGTGATACTCCTCTTGTGTAGTTATTATAACATGTTCGATTTTAGCTCTGAAAATTTTTCTTTGAAGTACGTATTTTGCAATAAAAAGTGTGGCTTGCATATGGAAATATATATAATAATGTTCAAAATAACCTTGTTTTTCAACGTATTATGTGGATAAACAGTATTTACATCTCTGCCAACGAACGTAGTATGGAATGTATCTTCTTGGGGTGCCGTTCCATTGCCCTCAAGCCAACAGAAGTGCCAGCATTGTCACTTTTTACTAACATTAACGAAGATAATTATGAAAAAAGAAGAAGTGCAGAAGAAGCTTATTGACGACTGTGTATATGCAGCCATGTTCAATATGTACGCAGATTCTAAAAAGAAGAACTCGGAGACATATGACTACATTGTAGAATCATACTGTGGGTGTAGGTATCCACAAATTGAGTATGACTATAATCAAATGATTCTGAATCAAGAGAGCAAAGAAGATTAGCTTCAAAACCCCAGAAAACAAAAAACTCGTCATCACGACGAGTTTTTTGTATGTGATACTTAGTTTAGTATTATTAGCTAGATAAAAATTATGCAAAAGAAAGAGATTAGGGTTGGTATAAAAAATAAAAAAGGTGAAAGTGTTAGTTTTAAATTTGTTTTTACCGAAAAAGGTGATGTATATGCAACCCCTAATTTTAAGTCAAAAGAGTATAGGTCTCACAAGATATCTTTGCATCCATCAAATGGAAAGAGCCCTGAAAATTACCAATCTTTCTCATCTCAGTATAAATCTGGTTCTGATAATACTAACAGACACATTCAACAAACTATTGGTAATTTAGATATTGGAAATGGACTATTAATCCGGCAAGTATTTCTAATTCACAGGAGTGTTATGGTAAGAAATGACATGTTTGATGATAAAAAATATGATTGTTATATTGAAATAGAAGACAATGAAGAAGTGCTAGATATAACGATTTTCTCTTCTAAGAAGAAGTTTAAGGGAACTCCTGGTAAAAAAGATGGGTATCAGAAGATGTTTGATATTCGAGTGAAAGACTTGTGTCAGTTTTGCCTAGTGTATAGAGGAAGAAAGCTATGGGAAAAAGAAAAAAATAAATTGAAAGAATTCGCAAAAAGACGAATAGAAAATACAGATGGAGTCTGTGCATTAATTGGTAATTCAGAATACAACAGTCCAGTTGTTACTTATATAGATACTAATCAGATAAAAGTATAAAACTGTCACTTTTGTCACTTTTTATCTATAATCCTATTATGCCAGAAACAGTATCAGTCGACTTAGTGAATTTACTTCTATTTACAATGCCAGGATTCTTTTTTCTAAGGGGTGTAAGTTACAAGTCGAACAGTGATCTCACTTACTTTGTTTATAGTATGTTTTGGGGAATTCTACTTATGATGCTTTTCTATGGACTACTTCCAGCAGAAAGGTTTATTCCTCTCCTAGAGAATCCATATGCTGGCGCAGTAATCCTTTCAATACTATCTGGTCTTCTTGGTATTGTAATAAGATCAATTAAGGAAAAAATTAAACTTCCAATTGAATTTTAAGGTGCTGTTAACACTATAGAATTACACAAAACACACCTTTTGATTGAGGTGTGTTTTGTGTATAGTTTTTAATATGGATGAAACAGAGCAACTACTGAGTAGAGATAGAAATAAAGCATTCTACTTTTTTACTGGAAGTTTGATTATTGCTGGAATAACTGGTTTTATTTTTCTTTTGTTTATGAGTCTTTTATTTCTTGGTGCATATTTACAAGCTGAGTATGACTTATATCAACATCGAAATAAGAAATATTTAGAATTATGATTGATAATTTAAAAATAATAAAAGCTTTTGAGGATGTTATAGGAAATGAAGATAAGTATTTTGGAGAGTGGTATATAAAAATAAATGAAGAATTTAAATCTTTTCTAGAAAAAGATTTAAAAGATAAAGATATCTTATATAAGTATTTAAGACACTTATACTTACACCTTGAAGCTCTGGAAATTTTAAAGGAGCAGTCAGAAAGAAAAGATTTTAATATTTCAAAACTTTATAGCAGAAATGATTGGTATTGTTGCGTTTTATTGTTGTTGATTGGAATTATAGACCAACAGAGCAGAAAAGAGGTTAAGGATAATGGTGATCCAAAGAAGTTGAAATTAAGATTCTTGGCAGTGATGAGCTCTCTAACTAATTCTGAAAAAGAAAATTTCTTGCGAAATTATAATGGAGGAAAGTTTCAAGAATTTAAAGATTTAGTAGGTCATTTGTACAACACTAGAAACTTTTTTGCACATGATATTATGAGTCTTGATAAAAGCATCCCGCAAGATAGCTATTTGGGAGTTGATGAAAAAAAGATTGGAACTTTGTTTGTAAATATGCCTCATGGTGAAATTTTTTTAACAATAGTAATTGCATTGATGAGATACTTGGGTTTCACTGGAAAAATAGAAATTTTATCTAATAAGAAATTTGATACTTTTAGCGACATATTAAGGAAGACATAAGGTGCTGTTAGAACTATAAATTGATAAAATAAAATCATTAGAAATAACCTTACGGGGCTTAACCAACTACGGTTCCAGCTCGAGACAGCCCGCAGAAAGCAGCTAAAAAACACACCTTTTTATTAAGGTGTGTTTTGTGTATAGTTTCGGCATGAAAAAAGTCTTAATTATAATAAGTATCATTATTGTGGTGACCATCAGCTTTTACTATTTCTCAGAAGTGAGTGGTGCCACAAATCGTTCGTATAGTGAAACTGAACCAGGTTTTGACACTGAGCCAAACGCATTGTTGCCCGATATTACTGTTGGTGCACCTGCAAAATATACTATTTCGGAATTACAAAACTGGAATCGTCCAGAGGGTCGGCTAAAAGTTGGAATTCAGGTTGGGCACTGGCAAAACCAAACCATGCCAGAAGAATTAAGAAATCTTGAACGAAATACTGGTGCAACATGGAATGGAATGACTGAGAGTGAGGTGGTATTAGTTATTAGCCAGCTTATTCAAAAACAATTATTGGAAGCGGGTATCGAAGCAGAACTACTTCCCGCTGCTGTGCCTCCGGGATATGTTGCCGACGCATTTCTTTCTATCCATGCCGACGGTAATCAAGATGAAGATATAAATGGGTTTAAATTTTCTGCACCTCGACGTGATTATGCAGGAACTTCACAAGCGCTAGTGGATGTTATGTACGAAACTTATGCTGCAGCAACTGGACTGAGAATCGACCCATCCGTTACCAGAAGAATGACATCATATTATGCATTTAACTGGCCGCGATATGAATATGCAATACATCCATTCACCCCAGCAATAATTGTTGAAACGGGTTTTTTAACAAGTCCTGTTGATAGAGATATCATTATTAATCAACCAGAACGAGCTGCAAAAGGAATTGCAGGTGCTGTTGTACAATTTTTAGAAGTAGAAAGTGTTGAGCGTATGCCACTTCCAACAGAATTTACTGCTCAACCTCAATTGCCAATCACAGGAGAGGTTGTATGTGCACCGCTTCGTGTCGAACGCCAAACTTCTGCAAACGAATATGATTGTTTCCCGAGCTTAATTGATGCACAGAGCTCTGTGTTTTTATTACCAAATTACTCAAGCAGTACGTTACCTATTGGCTCTATTTTGACTATGGATGGACAATATATGCCGATTCAAAATCTCGGAACATATTTTTGGTTTCCATATCAGGTTGATGGACTTATTGTTGATCCGACACTGCCAATGGTTGATAGTCGGTTTTTAAGATAAAGGGTTGCTACTGTTACGTACTTTCTTAAAGTATTACTGCTTTATTTTTTGAATATGTAAATAAAAAACTATTTTGGTAATAATGTCTGCAAGTAAATATGCAAGCAAGATGGCTGAAAGTGAAGAAACAAAACCAAATGTCTCTGGTGAAAGAATAAAAATTACTGGAAACGCCATCCATCCGTAATATAAATAATTCAACACATACTTATTTTTTTCTGTTGCATTTTTACGAAAAATAGAAATAAGCGAGATAAACGGAACCATTCCTAGTGCAAAGAAGGTGATAACAAATGTTGTGGTGGTTGCCACAGCAGCAAGTACTCCAGTTAGCATAATTAAAGCAGTAGAAAGTAGTGCTACCGTTTTTTTATTTCCAGTTATACCGAATAATGCGGTCATTGATGCAGTCAAAAGTGTGCAACTTATTCCGTATCCAACCCATCGTGTCCACAACATTGCAGTAGGATCCATTGTTGCATTAAGATTCATACTCATCACTAAATAAGAAATAACTGTAATAAAACTTACAAGCCATGGAAAATCAGAATTAAACTTAGCTTTATTCAAGAAAAAATAAAACGATACTACTGTGAAAATAATTGCTGCTGTAATAAGGATAGTATTCATGTGTGGTCAGTTTATCATGTTTAGTTCTGGTCGCTATACATGATTTATGGCTGGTTTTTCGATAGTTTTACTTTATATTCTCTTGGTGTTGTTTTTCATAAAATAATGAAATAAAAATAAGTTTCAATTGTAGTACTATATATAAAAATACCTATGAAAAAATTCACCAAACTTCTTACATCACTTAAAAATATAAAACGCCGATATAAAATAATCGCAATACTCGTTATCGTTATTGGACTTATTTTTATTATGAGAAGTGGTGAAGATGAAACCACAGCAACATTTGCGGTTGTTGAAGAGGTTTCACGTGGTGAAGTTTCATCAGGAATTCAAACTACTGGAACTATTGTTGCTGCACAAAAACTCGATCTGAATGTATATAAACAGGTTAAGCGTATTGAAGCAGTTAATGTTGTGAATGGGGGGAGTGTTGTTGCTGGTGACGTAATTCTTGCATTTGATAAGAGTAGTGCGAACGTAGGTGCACAATCGACACAAGTTCGTGTTGTGGAAGCAGAGCTTGCACTACAACAAGAACAAGAAAACTTTACTGACCCAAATATTGCAATACGAACATTACAACAAGAAATTGCTGATCTACAAATTGCCAATCAGCAAACAGAGCAAGATAAGAAAGATGCATATAAAGCATTCTTAAATGCAGATTTAGTTGCTGAGCCTGGGCGTCGATCACAGTTTGGAAAAGACCGGCCTGTGATTACAGGGTTTTATAACGGGGAAGATACTGGTGAGTATGAAGTTTCAGTATTTAATTCTGGAACAGAGTCTGGTTATTCTTTCAGTTTACGAGGAACATTACAGGGTTCTGGGAATTCGGTATTTTTTAATAAATCTGTTGATTTGGGAACAAGGGGATTAAAAATTACATTTCCAGAAGATACTAGTGTTTTAGATGAGTGGATTATTGCTGTGCCAAATATTTATGCTTCTGAATACGAAGATAATAAAATAACTTACAATGAGGCTCTTGTTACGCTTGCTAATACTATTGCAAGGAATAATGTTTCTATTGCAAATAAAGAACAAGAAATTGTTGATTTGCAGTTCGCTGAAGACGCAGGTTCTAGAGACTTGGCAATTAAAAAAGCACGAGCAGACTTGGCAGAAGCACAGGTTTCACTCTCGGAACAGTTTGAGGTAATTCAAGATCAGAATATCGTTGCTCCATTTTCTGGAACTATTGAAGGGATGGAGAATGTTGTGCAAGGTGCTACACCAAGTAGAGAAACAAACGACCCTATTTCACTTGGAACACTTATTTCAGATCAGTTTTTAGCAGAATTTTCACTTGGAGCAGTTGATGTTGCGAAAGTTGCAGTTGGACAAAAAGTATTAGTAACAGTAACTTCGTTTCCAAATATTCCACCCCTTGAGGCATTTGTCACTGAAATTAGTTCACTTCCAGAAAGTGATAGTACTGCACAGTATGAAGTGTTGGCGCTTATTACGCTTCCCGAAGGTACAACAGGCGTTGATTTACGAGAAGGGTTGCTTGCTGATATTGAAATTGTACAAGAGGAAGTTGCTGACGTTATACGAGTTCCTAAAACAGCACTTTCATTTAAAGATGGTAACGCTACAGTTGAAGTTATTGATACAGTAACCGAAGAGCAACAGCGGGTAATTGATCGTTTGGGAATTATTCGTGCTGAAGCTGAAGTATTTCCAACGTATCCAGTTGACGTAACGGTTGGCTTATCTGGGGTATTCTATGCTGAAATCACCGAGGGTCTTTCAGAGGGGATGGTGGTTATTGTTGGAAAACAGAAAGAAGAAGATTCTGTTGTTGGAAGTAGTTTTGGTCCACCAAGAGGAGAATCATCGGGTACAGGAAGGCCGGCAAGCACTAGGTAGTGTTTTACTATCAAAAGTATCTAATTATTATGAAACAAAAAAAGGACATAAAAAAAAATTCCATTGTTTCATTACGAAACATTGATAAAGACTTTCAACTTGGAGAACATGCTGTGCATGTTCTAAAAAATATTTCTTTAGAAATTGAAACAGGAGAGATGATTGCGATATTTGGGAAATCTGGTTCTGGGAAATCTACCCTCATGAATCTTATTGGATGTTTAGATATTCCAACAAAAGGTGAGTATTATTTTAATGACACCCACGTTAATACTCTTTCAGAAAATGAATTAGCCTCGTTGCGCTCTATTGATATTAGTTTTATTTTTCAATCATTTCATTTGTTACCAGGCAAAACCGTGTATCAGAATGTGATGCTGCCACTAGAATACCAACGAGGATTTACTGGTGATAAACATGAGTATGTGAGAAATGCATTTGAAAAAGCCCAGCTTGAAGAAGAGCAGTGGCACAAAAAACCAAATTTACTTTCAGGAGGTCAACGTCAGCGTGTTGCAATTGCACGTGCTCTTGTAGCAAAACCAAAACTACTTTTAGCAGATGAGCCAACAGGAAACTTAGATACAAAAACTGGCGTAAATGTACTAGAGGAGTTGCGAATGCTTAATACAGAATATGGCACCACGGTCGTCATTGTTACACACGATGAGTACATAGCAGAAATGGTCGATAGAGTTATTACTCTTAAAGATGGCGCTATTCAAACATAAAATAATTATATGAAACCAGTCGCAATTATAATTGAATCAGTGCAGGCATTACGGGCCAATTTGTTACGCTCATCCTTAACTGTGGTTGGTATTGTTGTTGGAATTTTTGCGGTAACTGCCATGTTGGCACTTGGTGCAGGGTTAAGCAATAATATTTTAGATCGATTCAATTCATTCTCTGCAGGAGATATTATTGTGCAAGGTTCTCTGTATGAATCAGATATTGTATGGATACAAAATCAAAAATACGTAGCTGAGGTACTTGCTACACAAAGTGTTTCGAATGCGAATGTTGTTGCTGACGGCGAAACACTTAATCCAACAATACGAACATATGTGGGTGATTTTGCTGCAGTTGAAGGGTCTGAATTGGTATCAGGAACACTTTTTGATTTTAATGACATTACATTAACGGATGCCGTCGCAATAGTTGATGAAGGTTTTATAACAGCTTCGGTAGAGGGGATTGATCAAGTTATAATTAACGGTAAACGGTTTTCTATTATTGGAGTAATTGAAGGAGGAGGAGGGCGTTTTGGAAGACAAGATGATGGGAATATTATTGTGCCATATAAAGCTGCGCTTGGTGTTGTTGCAAATACAAAGCAATTTAGTTCTGTCGGAATCAATCTACTTGAAACTGAATACTATGAAATTGCCGGGCAACATATTTTGGAATCATTAAATAGTGCACGATTTGCACCCAAAGATAGTGAAGACTATTTTAGTGTTATTAGTGCACAGTCTGCAATAGAGAGTGCTCAGGAGACAACACAAATGTTAAGTATTTTTTTGGCATTTATTGGATCGGTAACATTATTTGTTGGAGGAATTGGAACCATGAACATGATGCTCACAACAGTAACTGAACGGACAAAAGAGATTGGATTACGAAAAGCAATCGGTGCACGCAACAAAGATATTTTATTACAAATTTTAGCTGAATCTGTGGCGCTAACCCTTATGGGTGGTCTTATTGGAATTATTATTGCTGCTGCTGGTTCAGCGGTTGCAAACAGGGCACTAGAAGGCAATCGATTTATTAGTGTAGATATGTCGTGGGGAGTTGTGCTATTGGCTATTTCTGTATCGTGTGTAGTAGGAATTATTTTTGGATACTATCCAGCAAAAAGTGCTTCAAAGTTACAGCCTGTAGATGCGCTACGAGCCGATTAGATTTTTATAGAACACTGCAAACAATCTCCAGTTAAGTCTTCAAGAATAGTAAATATGCTAGTATTTGCTTATTATGAAGCTTAAGTCATCCAAACTTACTGCCTCAGTTTTGAAAGAATTTCAAGTGGCTTTTGAGCATCAAAAAAGTAAACAAGCAGACATAATCCGAAGAATGAGAGAGGTTGTTAATGTTGGAAAAATAAAAAAGATAAAGAAAAATTTAGGTATGACCAAGTAATTATATGAAAGAAAAAACTCCCAATGAAGAAACCTTATTCGAAAAAGAAAAAGTTTCTGAGAGCACAGAAGTGTCTGAGGACTTAAAAAGCTTGGCAGAAAAATTAGAAAAGCAGATGAGTGCACTTGTCATAGAGATTGACGAAGTTAGTAATGAACTACTTTCTTCTTCTGATATTACAGATTCTGAGCGCGCACAGTTTCTATTAGAAGTCGCAGAATTTAAAAGCGAACTAACTACATCAAAAGAAGAATTAGTGGAAAAAATTGAAGCTGCTGAATTAGATGCGATAAGTGAAGGTGAAGAAACTAGTCAAGAAATTGAAAACCTTGATGTTACAGAGATGGTTTCTGAACAATTATCTTCAGCACAAGAAAGAGTTCAGGGAATAGAGGGTGTTGGTTTTATTTTAAATAATTTGCCAATCAAAGATAGTGAAAAGATTAAAGAAGAATATGAAAAACAGAAGGAATATAAGTATGGAAAATTACCTGTACCTCACTTTCCATTAGATGAAACTGGTTTGCAAATTATGCAAACGATGATGAAAAAAAGCCCAGAAAATCTTTATGACTTAAAGAATTTAATTCAAATTTCAGACCAAGCGTTTGTTTTAATGCAAAGAGGTGTTTCTGTAGAGACTTTGGGGAAAATAGATCAGGGTGATGATATCTCAGGGAGCTCATTCGAACATATTTTAGAGGATGAAGATATGATTGAAAAAATACTATTACTCGATAAAACTGATTTCAATACATCAGATAAAACTCTAAATCATGAAGACTTAAGAAAAGTTAGTTCCTCTCAGATGAAACTGTTGGTAGAAAATCCACACATTACTTTTCAGCTCAACGATTCTTGGTATTTTGGAATGGATCAGGTCGGAGAACATCTTACTGAAGAAAATCTCAAAAAATTTAAGCAATTTGATGAAGACGCAACAGATGTTCCTGTTTCTGAATTCATTGCTTTTATAAAAAATGTAGTAGATTTACCTCCTCGTATTCAATCTATCTGTAAAGAAAAATACAATGAGGGAGAGAAAATGCGAGCACTTTCTTTTGAAAATGGCGACGTGCTTAAAAACTTAGACGAGGCTGAAGTGACCAAGCTTATTACGCTTTTAGAATATGGAATAGTAGATTCCTTGAATCAGCGAAATCTCGAGAAATTTCTCCAGCTAAGCGAGCTCGTTTTCGAGCGATTTTCTGCACTCGAAAGAAATGTAAAGGGTGTTTCTCTGGAAGACTTGATAATGATAGATACTATGTCACAAGAATCCTTTGATTTTTGTGTTGAAACACGAGCTGTGTATATTCCTTCAAGTTTAAGTGAAAGTGTGGAGCTTTCTGAAAAAATATTTTCTACACTAGGTATTGATGATGGTCGCCTTTTTTTGGAATGGTCGGCCAAGGGTGATCAAGTAAAAAACTTTGAATACAATACCTCAAACTTACAGAACTTTGAAAGTTTGCAAGAAATGTTTGAGGTCGTGAAACAGGAAACTGATATAAGTCTTTTTGATTTTGTAACTAAAGCCTATGGAGATAAAGCGGTGGGATATGAAAGCGGGGAAAATCGAGAATATGAGGTTCTTACAAGTAGTAAGCGTTTTGAAGAAAATCCTGAATCGATTATTTTGGATATCTTAAGTCGAACTGAAGGTTTAGAACATACATTTATAAACTTCCAGGCTGTTCAAGAAATGCTTAAGGTGAAAGATATCGAATTTAATGAAGAACAAGTTGAAACCCTTTTTTCTAGCTTACTTGCACAAAAACCATCTACGTTCTTAGAAACAAATACTTTTCCACTTACTGAAGAGCAACGAAAGCTCGTTGTTGGTACTTTGTCGGAACATTGTCCGTTAAAAATTCTTGATAATTTTTCTCTATTTGAAAAAGAGTATTTACCACATGCTGACGAAAAGCAGGACACTTTAGATACAATATTTAGAGGAGTTTTGGACGCAGACCCGTATCGATTAAGTTACGAAAAAGACTTTCCCTTTACTGAAGAGCAAAAGCAATACATCGCTATTTTTGAAAAAATTAAAAATTCCCAATCACAAGAGTTACAAAATTTAGCATCAGAAATTACACCACTGCTTGCGCAACAAGATTCTACCGAAGACGCTTTGGAAGCACTTGAAAAAATCGAAGAAGTTTTTTTAACAAATAATATTCCGCTTGTTGGTAAGCAGTACAAGGTGTTTGAAATATTGTACCCGAACAAGAAGCTCTCAGATTCTGTTGAAAATGGAAAAGTAGATTCACTAAAAACACTTAACAATTCTGCAGAGCGCCGATTAGAGATTTTTAAAGACTTAGTAAGGGCACACCTTGCAAGCGCAGATAGTAATTTAGAACAGTACATAACCGTCTTGAAAAACGGAAGAGAGGTGCTAGCTACATTTGAATCCGGGGATGCTCTTGATGAAGATCAAAGACAGGAACTAATTTTCTTCTTGAAGAAAATTAGTGCAGTGTCTAACCATAGTGGACGAGAAGGTTTTAGTGTAAATAGTGGTATGTCTGATGAACAGATAGCTGAAGCAATAAAAGGTCTTGAAGAAGGGTTTGGTGCTCGCGAGGGGGAGAATCTTGTTCAGAAATTTGAAAGAACATTCCTTAGTCGCATAGGAATTGATTCTGTGGACGATGCTTTAGATGAGATGGAGTCATATCGAAATGACGCAACCCAGAGAAATGAAGCGGGTGCAGCGTCTGGTTTTGTTTCACTAAAGCAAGGTGATTTGGTGAAAAATATTTCAAGTAATTATCTGGATAATTATCTTGATAGCGGTATCTATTCTCCTGAATTCGTTGGTGCAGGAAGCCAAGAGGCGATGAAAACAAGTAAATCAAGTGACCTTACACCATTTGATACCGATCTATTTCAAGTAAGTAACAATACAGAATTCTCTGACGGTTTTAATTCTGGGTATGGTGACATTATGTTGGTGCTAAAACAAAAAGAACAATTTGAAAAAGATAATCTTGATATTTTTAAAACTGGAGTTATCTCTGAAGACCACTATGGAATACGAACAGGGTTTGGTTCTACACAAATAGATGCTATCTATATAGGAACTCAAGAAAAAGATGACAGAAAAATTGATGAGCTTAAGTTTTTTATCGCTAAGAAAGGATTTTATATTCCACTTTGTGGTGCTGACGGAGAAGTTATCTTTACTAAAGAGGAGTTCGATATCCAGAGAAAAATATTCTCTGGAATCGATCGTTTTCATGGAGACGAAGTTGTAATAAGTGATGCGTGGAAATCGAGCGAACAAGCAGATGAAATCCTTACCATTGCACAAACAACAGAGAATATAGAGGACATAACTAAAGTAAGAGATGTTGTGATGGATAAAATTCTAAAAATACTTTCTGATGAGGGTGTTGCGTTGCATGAAGGAAAGTTTGACGACAACATTAAAGGTGCCATTATCTCAGACACAGGATCAACAGGTAGGGGTTCATCACTCGATGAAGCATTCGACTTTGATTTTGCGGTAAAACTAGATGAGGCAGACTGGGATAAGGTTTCTGCTGTAATGGAAAAAATAAGTGCAGTATTTCCGAAAGCTGATCAGTATGAAAATAGGGGTATGAAGATGTTTCGGTCTGAAGAAGTTGAGATTGATAATTTAAAAATGACTATTGATGTTGGGTTTAATAAAAAAACTAATTCTGAAGAATTTGATGCGCACGATGCACTTATAGAAAAATATCAGTCGATTAAAGAGGGGTCTGGAAGCCAGGCACATCTCGATACGCTCACAAATATTAGGTACACAAAGAAAAAACTTAAAGAGGCCGGTTGCTACAAAAAAGGTTCTGGTGGTGAAGGGCAGCAGGGAGGGCTTGGAGGAATTGGTGTTGAGTATTGGATTCTTCAAAACGAAGGAGATGCGGTTAAAGCTTTCAAAGATTTTGAAAGCCAGGCTTTTGAAGACGGTACTATTATTCCGTTTGAAGCATTTAAACAGAAATATAAAATATTTAGTGCAGGACAAAACATTCGTGGGGCTGTAAAAGTTGAAAATTTCATCGATAATATGACAGAAGAAGGGTATATAAAAATGGCAAAGTTAGCACAAGAACTATAATTTCATCATGAATACATTATTAACAATTACTCAAACACTCGTTGCATTAGGAATTCTTAATGTATGGATTATTAGATATAACAAACCAACAAGGTATCGAGGGGGTGGAGCAAAAAATATACGAGAAGAGTTTGCTGCCTACGGACTCCCGTTCTGGTTTATGGTGCTTGTTGGGTCTGTAAAAGTTTTACTAGCAATTGGACTTATCGTTGGTGTGTGGATTCCTGTGCTCACAAAACCTGCATCAGTGACACTTGCACTATTAATGCTTGGAGCTATGGCGATGCATATAAAAATAAAAGATCCAATAATACGAGCCCTCCCCGCAACACTACTATTTTTATTGTCGACTTTTATTGCTTTGTATATCTAGTTTTTTATAGGATGCGTTATAGTAGTAGTCTATAAGCTATGAAAGATTTTTTTGAAAAAAGAAAGAAATTACTATTTGTTTGTAGTTTGCTTGTTGTTGTAGCACTAACGGTATCTATTTTTTTAATTGGCCCAGACACAATCGTGGAAGTGTTGGGGGAAAGAAGTAGCTATCTTGCGATTTTTATAATTGGTGCTGTTGGAATAGTTTCAACGATAACAGGGACATTATTTTATACGACACTTGTATCGTTTGCTTCTACTGATATGAACTCATTAATTTTGGGTATATGTGCCGGCTTAGGAATATTTGTGAGCGACAGTATTTTTTATACCATCGCAACCCTTGGAAGAGATACTGTTGGTGCTCGAACAGAGCGGTGGTTAAATAGATTAAAGCGATTTATCCATAGAGCTCCAGACCCAGTCGTGTATGCATTTTGTTATTTGTACTTTGGATTTTCTCCGTTCCCAAATGATCTTTTAATGATTGCTCTTGTCGCGGGTGATTATTCTTATAAAAAAATTGCTCCTCTAATTTTACTTGGCAACACGACACTAACTATTATCATTGCGTACTTGGGAACAACACTTTTTTAATCAAAGTGGATTACACTGTGGTGGTACAATGAGTATATGATTGAGCCCACAGGTCAAACCGGTCAACCTAAAAAATACAAAATCCTACTTTCAAACATTGGATACCTTACTGATATTCATGGTTCGCACGCACATTATGTATCAAAATTTCATCGATACCTGTGGACCAAAGAATCAATCCAGAAAAAAGTTGTGAATCGTTTTAAGGGTGTAATAAAAAGAGAAAATCCAGACCTGGTTTGTTTTATTGAAATTAAGCACGACAAGCAAATAATTAAATTTATTGATGAGGAGTATTCTGAACATGTTGCGCATAGTAAGTACTCAGAAACCAACTTCATAAGTAAGTTATTTAATTTTTCTGACAAAGGAAACGGGTTCCTTTCAAAAAAAGCTGTTCCATACAAAAAACATTATCTCGCAAACGGAACAAAGCGGCTTATATATCATTTACGGTTGCCTGGAGATGTAAATTTAATTATTGGACATTTTGCATTAGTTCAAAATACTCGTAGGAAACAATTTAAAGAGTTGCATGCGCAGTTCGGACATTTACCAAGAAAAATAATTTGTGGAGACTTTAATACTTTTAAGGGTGATGTAGAAATTAAAGATTTAAAAAAAGATGCACAGCTTTTATCTTCACATCAAGAGTTCACATTTCCGTCGCATGATCCAAGCAAAACACTAGATTTAGTGTTGCACTCTGAAGATTTAGATGTGCAAACAAGTGTTTTGAAAGATAAGGTTTCAGATCACTTGCCGGTTGTGTTTGAATATACTGTATAAGGTTTCTCCATGGTATAGTTTTTTATCAAAATAGTTGTGAGTATGAAAACTAAAAAACAAAAACAAACATTACTGAAGTTGTTACAAGAGTATCCTAAATCGGTATTCTTTTTAACGATTTCTGTTTTTGTGGCAAATATATTTTACTTAATTGTTCCAAAATTTATTTCCACAGGGATTGATTCTTACGCAGAAGGGCAGCTAGTTGGTGCTACGTTTTATTTTCAGTTTACGTTAGTTGCGATTGGGATGTTTGTATTTACATACATTCAAAGTATCTTAGAAACATATCTTTCAGAGAAGGCTTCATATAACCTTCGTAACAAGCTCGCAAATAAAATCTCTAGCTTAAGTTATAAGCAAATTGAAGATCAAACAACTTCAAAACTACTGACAAATTTCACTTCAGACATTGAGGCAATAAAAGATTTCCTATCTTTTGCTGTTGGAATAATAATTTTTTCTGTTGTTGTGATTATTGGTTCAGCCGGTTTACTGCTTTCAATTAATTGGAAGCTTGCATTAGCGGTTCTGCTAATTGTTCCGCTAATTGGTGTTATTTTTGGAATACTTTTCTCAAAACTTGGTCCGTTATTTAAAAAAACACAAGAAATTATAGATGGTTTTAATACCATTATTGGACAATCTGTTGTTGGGGCAGCTGTGGTGCGAGTACTTAACTTAGGAGCGTTAGAGTATGAGAAATTCAAAGTACAAAATAATAATGCCAAAGAAAACAGTTTGAAAATTATCCGATCATTTTCACTAATGATTCCCTTAATCGGACTTATTTCAAATATTGCAGCGCTAATCATTTTATTACTAGGAGGGAAATTTGTTATTGAAAACTCTATGACACTTGGAGATTTCACTGCTTTTACGAGTTACGTGTTTATTCTTATATTTCCAATTATTATGCTTGGTTTTGTATCAAGTACTATTTCAAGGGCGCAAGAATCGTACCGTCGCATTCAGGGTGTTTTAGGTTTGTCTCCAGAAAAAGCTTTGGGAACAATAGATTCAGAAGTTACTGGAGCAATTACTGTGTCTGATATTACTCTCAAATATGATGAGCAAACTATTTTAGAAAATATTTCTTTCGAAATACTGCCAGGTTCTAAAACCGCTATTATCGGTCCTGTTGCGGCAGGGAAAACACAGCTATTGCAAGTTATGTTTGGATTAACACAGCCAACTTCTGGAATAGTAAAATATGATGGAATTGCTGTTTCAGATTATTTACTCGAATCGTTGTATGGGCAAATCGCATTTGTATTTCAAGATAGTGTTTTATTTAATGTAAGTATTTTAGAAAATATTGCGTTTAATACTGATGTGAGTGAGAAAGATTTAAAGCTCGCAATTGAGACCGCCGAAATTGATGAATTTATTGATACATTACCGCAAGGGTTGCAAACTTCAATTTCTGAGCGCGGAACATCTCTTTCTGGCGGCCAAAAGCAGCGTATTATGCTTGCACGAGCACTAGCCTTAAACCCTAAAATTTTATTCCTAGACGATTTTACTGCACGTGTTGATGCTGCAACTGAGAAGTCTATTTTAGAAAATATTGAAAAGAATTATCCGAATATTACATTGCTTTCTGTTACTCAAAAAATACGAACAGCTTCTCGATACGATAAAATCATTTTACTTATGCAGGGAGAAAAGTTAGCAGAAGGAACTCATGAATCACTCGAACATTCTTCTACTGAATATGCACAGATTGTCGCATCACAAAAAAGCACACAAACCTATGAGTAAAATAAATGAACAAAAGAACTACACACTCTCATTTGAAGAGAGTGAAAATGTCAGTAAGAAAAACGGATCAGCTAAGAGTGCATTTAAAAAAATGCTGCCATTATTGTTGTTAGAAAAACGAGGTGTTATTACTGCATTTATTGCAACGCTACTAACATCGGCATTAATCTTAACTGGACCCTTACTTATTGGATACGCCATCGACACATATATTGTGCAGGATAACTACGATGGAGTGTTGCGAATAGGTTTGGTGTTATTTGCAATTTATGTAGCAGCATTTATTTCAAATTATATTCAAATGGTAATTATGGGAGGGGTTGCACAGCGTGTTTTGTGGAATCTCCGTAATGATTTATTCATGAAGTTGCAGGAGCTGCCATTGTCATTTTTTAATCAAAATAAATCTGGCGATTTAATTTCACGTATTAATTCAGACACTGAGAAAGTAAATGAATTTTTCTCGCAAGGATTGATGCGCTTCGCAGGGAATGTGTTTCTGATTCTTGGTGCTGGTATTTTTATTTTTTCAATTAACTTTACACTTGCCGCAGTTTCATTAATTCCTGCTATTTTTATTTTGTTATTTACGAAGATTGTTTCTGGGTGGGTAACAAGACGAAATAAAAAAAGCTTAACTGAAGGAGGGTTACTAAGTGCAGAAATACAAGAATCTATCACTAATTTTAAAGTCATCCTAGCCTTTAACAGAAGAGATTATTTTAAAAACCAATTCAAGAAGATAAATACACGTAACTATAATGCTTCTTTTGATGCTGAAATAGCTAATGAGATATTCACACCCGTTTTTGAATTTCTTGGAAATGTTGCAATGATTATTATGTTGGCATACGGGCTTTATTTGGTAAGCACTGGCCAATTTGCAATTGGGTTATTAGTTAGTTTTGTTATTTATATTACTCGGTTTTACGATCCGCTTAGAGAGATGGCACGACTGTGGGCATCATTACAATCTGCGCTTGCTGCGTGGGACAGAATTGGTGGCATTCTTAATTTCACTTCTGATATGGAGGTGGTGCCAGTAAGCGATACTAAAAAAACTGGAAAAGGTTTATTGGAATTTAGAAATGTTTCTTTTTCATACCTACAAGGAAAAAGTGTACTAGAAAATAACAGTTTTGTTTTAGAAGAAGGAAAGACATATGCATTGGTTGGGCCAACAGGAGGAGGTAAAACAACCACAGCTTCACTTATTGCTCGATTATATGATCCAACAGAGGGAACAGTGTTTTTAGACGGTGCAGACCTTCGAACATATTCTCCGAAAGAACGAACATCGCGTATTGGGTTTATTTTACAAGAACCGTATTTGTTTACAGGGACAATAAAAGAAAATCTTATATATGGTTCAGAAAAACTGTCTTTACTTTCTGATGTTGATTTTAAAACTGAGATTACAGAGAAGGGGTTTACTACTTTATTAAATAGATTTAAAGACGGCTTGGCAACAGAAATTTCAGACACCAATAATCTTTCACTCGGAGAAAAACAAATTATTGCATTTATGCGAGCCGTTCTGCGTGAGCCAAATATTTTAGTGTTAGATGAGGCTACTGCAAACATTGATACAGTAACCGAAGATGTTCTTGAAACCATTATTAAGAAACTTCCAAAAACTACTACAAAAATTATTATTGCTCATCGTTTAAATACCATTAAAGATGCAGACACAATATTTTTTGTGAATGGTATGAAAATAACAGAAGCCGGATCCATGGAACAGGCGGTGGAAATGATTTTGCACGGAAAGCGGAATAGTTAATTTTGAAATAAAATGCACACACAAGTGTAATAATAAGTACTCCATGGAAGTGAAAGAAAAAACAGACGAAGAAATCGTACTTTTGGTCCGAGCAGGCTCAACAGATTTTTTTGGTGAAATTGTTGATCGATATGAAAAAAAGCTACAGCGATATGCTCGTCGCTTTTTATTCCAGCAAGATGATGTCGACGATTTAGTACAAGAAGTTTTTCTGAAAGCATTTTCAAATTTACAGGGTTTTAATACAAAGCTTTCTTTTTCATCTTGGATATATAGAATCGCGCACAACACATTTATAAATAAAATTAAAAAGCGGGAACATGAACCAATGTTGGTTTTTGATGCAGATACAATTTTCGGAGCAATAACATCAGAAGAAAAGACAGATACAGACGCACTTAATGAAGAAAATAAGGAGTTTGTAGAGATGAGTTTGAAAAAACTGTCACCAAAATACAGAGAGATTGTAGTCTTATTATTTTTTGAAGAAATGAGTTATAAAGAAATATCAGATATTCTAAAGATTCCAACCTCAACTGTGGGCGTGCGAGTATCTCGTGCGAAGAAACAGTTAAGAAAAAAACTTGAAGCAGAGGGTAAGAAAATAAATACAAATCATGACTAAAAAGCAATTAAAAAAACAAATACTACAACAAATTGATGCTGGTAAAACAGTAATGAAGCCTCGTTGGCATTTCATGCTCAAAGGGTTGGCAGTTTTCTTAGGAATTATTCTATTGGCATGCTTTATGTTGTTCTTAACAAGCTTTGTGATGTTTGTGGTACAGCAAACAGGAACAAGTTATGCGCCAGCACTTGGTGTAAGTGGAACATTCATATTTTTTAGGTCGCTGCCGTGGGTAATTATTCTACTCGCACTACTTTTGTTTATTGTTTTAGAACATTTAGTAAAGCGTTACTCATTTGCATACAGAAAACCAATCATTGTTTTAGTTGTCGTACTTGTTTTATTTACAGTATTTGGAAGTGCGTTAATTTCTAAAACAACAATGCATCAAAGAATTTCTTCTTTTAGTGAGCAGCGAGGAGTTCCTGGGTTTAAACAGTTTTATGGAGTTGCACAGAAAATGCCAAAAGATTTTCATGCTGGTGTTATTACAAAATTAATGGGTGCAGATACATTTTTGCTCAAAAAACAAAAAAATGGCGAGGTTGTTCGAGTTGTGTTTTCTGAACGAACTAAAATGAAAGACAAAAGTGTTGTTGCAGAAGGGGTGCGAGTAATTGTTATAGGAGAAAATATTAACGGTGAAGTTCAGGCAAAAGGTGTTCGGGGTATTCCAAAACCAATGCAGGCAGCACAAAATAACCGAGTGAAATAAACTTTAAAAGTAACTGTAGTAATAGATGTGGGGCGTGCACTGCTCACAAATAAAATATTTCAATTAATTTTATCTAATCAAAAAAACTATGAAAAAATCAGTAATTAAAAAAATATCAATTGTTGCAGCTACTGCAATGGCAGTGTTCGCAATCGTTGGTGTGGGAACATCATACGCTGCAGAAAACGAAAACATGGAGCGTGGAATGAGAGGTGGATCTGAGTATCGTGAAGGTGGTGAAAAAAGAGAAGGAATGAGAAGTGGAAAGCGCGGAGGCTCACATTTCTTTCAGGAGTTAACTGAAGATGAGCGGGAGTCGATGCAAGAAGAAATGAAAAGTTTGAGTGAAGATGAGCGAACTGCACTTCATGAAGAGAAAAAAGCAAACCGAGAATCTAACAAGCAGACCTTTGAAAATTTCTCTGGAATAACTAAAGAAGATGCAAAAGAAATTCGACAGTCTGGAGGAAGCATAGGTGATGTAATTATAGACAACGGAAAAACTGAATCTGAAATTAAAGATTTCTTAGAAGATCAGGCAGAAGAGCGAGTAGAAGATTTCGTTGAACGACATGATGTGAGTTCAGAAACAGAAACAAATCTACGAGCAAAAATAAGTGAGTTTGTAGAACAAATGTTTGAACGACTATTCAAAACAAAAAGAGTGTAGCTCAAAATAACATACCTAAAAGAAAAACAATCCATTTCGTGGGTTGTTTTTCTTTTACACTTAGAGTGCGTTAAAATACACACATGAAATCACTAAAGAAAACTATAGTTACGATTCTCGCCTTAGTTGTTTTGCTTGTGGTAATTATTGCACTAGCCGGAATGTATAAATTTACTATTCTACAAGATGATATTTATGTTGAGGATGAAAGTGGAGAAGTGGCTACATTTAACGATTTAAGTGAAGAGCAAAAGGCTAATCAGTACAACGAAGAGGGGTTGCCTGCTAGAGAATCTACCGCAATTGTTTATTCTTACGAGTGCTCTGACACGTTCTCTGGTTCCGTTGTGTATGGAGTTGTACCTGATGCAATTTTACTTTCATATCAAGGGAAAACAGAAACGTTATTTCAGGAGGTGTCGGCTTCGGGTACAAAATATTCTAATCCAGATAACACATTTATTTTCCGTGAAAAAGATGGAGAAGCTTTCATGGAAATTGATGGTAATTTAGCTCACTCTGGGTGTGTATTACAAGAATACGTAAACTAGTGGCAAAGTTTGTGTTCTCCATCTATAATCAATTTATATGGCACAATATCAAAAAAAGAAACCTAGTGTCTTTGGAGGATTTCTCTTTGGAATAATTATGGTTTTATTTGTTGGTATCGAAGTCTTAGCAGAACAAGGAATAACAATTACTTTTATGGAATTTATACTTACAATTATAGTTATCGGAATAGTCTTTTTTGGACTTACTGGTCTTCGTATTATTAATCAATATGAGCGTGGCGTAATACTGACGCTTGGAAAATACACAGGAACAAGAGATCCAGGACTTACATGGATTTTTTGGCCATTTACTATTCAACGAATGTTGCGAGTAGATCTTCGTGTGAAGGCTGTAGATGTGCCAGACCAAAAAGCAATTACAAAAGATAATATTTCAGTAAATGTTAACGCTGTAATTTATTATCAAGTTGCTGATGCAAACAGGGCTGTATTAGATGTGGAAGATTTCTTTCATGCAATGTCTCAGCTTGCACAAACAACAATGCGAGATGTTGTTGGAGAGGTTGAGCTTGATGATTTGCTTGCACAGCGAGATAAAATTTCAGAACGAATTCGACAAATTGTAGATACTATTTCAGATGAATGGGGAATTAAGGTGAGTAGCGTTTCACTTAAGGATGTTGCACTTCCTTCAGACATGGAGCGAACAATTGCAAAACAAGCAGAGGCAGAGCGTGAAAAACGTGCTGTAATTATTAAGGCAGAAGGGGAAGTTGCTTCAGCAGAAAACATGCGAAAAGCAGCATCTATTTTGGGTGAAACTACAGGAGCACTTCATTTACGAACACTACAATCACTTAATGATTTGTCTTCTGATCAATCAAACACAGTAATCTTCGCATTACCTTTGGAAGTATTACGTGCATTTGAAACCTTTAATACTTCTAATAAATAACACTATGAATCCAGAGATGTACGGTTTAACGTCAGAAGAGTTTATGATGGCAGATAAGGCTCTGTCAGTAATTACTCCAGAACTTATTACACAACTTGTGAGCGTATTTGCATTACTTATGGTGTGGAGTTTTATATGGAAGGGAATTGCACTATGGAAAGCATCACAAAATGATTCTGTTCCGTGGTTCGTTGCGCTGTTGCTGGTAAATACATTGGGTATTTTAGAGCTTCTCTACATATTTGTATTTAGTAAAAAAACAGAAAAAGAAGATGATAAAAAAACAGAAGAAGAAATTGTTAATGATGCAGTTATTAAGGCTGAATTAGAAAAAATGAAGCAAGAGCTAGAAAACGAGTCTGGTTCAAGAGAAAATAAAGAAATAGCATAACCAGTATGCGACTACTCGGAATAGACTACGGAACAAAACGAACTGGCATTGCTCTTTCTGATGAAGGTGCACGTGTCGCATTTCCACACATAATTTTGAATACAAGAAAAAATCTACTAGAAGAAATTACAACTATTGTACGTGAGCATGGTGTACAAAAAATAGTTATTGGAGAATCAAAAGATTTTTCTATGAAAGATAATCTCATAATGCATGATGTTAAAGAGCTGCAGCAAGATTTAGAAAATGAATTAAAAATTTCTGTAGAGCTTCATCCTGAATTCATGACATCTACACAGGTTACGAATACACATTTTGGCGCAGTACGAAAAGATACACGAGAAGGAGATAAGGAGCGACGAGTTCATAATATTGATGCTCGTGCTGCAAGTATTATGCTGCAGAGTTATATTGACAGTAGTAAGTAAAAGAAAATGTGCCACACTGCCCTTGGGGCAGGGCTAGTGGCGAAGTGAGAATCGCATTAATTAATTGTTAACGTAACCTGGGTAACGCAAGACAATCCGCGGACCCGCTGCGCTGTCTTTGCTGAGAACGAGATGGAAGCCCTTCTCGTAGCCTGGTGGGATTTGGAATCCGGCTGGAAGCCGAGTAAGACCGTGAAAGCCTCCATTTTCAGGAAGTCTCTCTATGTCAGGCCAATCAAAATTCTTAGTATCGTAGAAGATGAGAATCCTGTCGGTCCCGAACTCCATTGGATAGAACGCTTGTCCGTGCTGTTTCCAGATGACTGCTGTAGGTTTCCCTACGGCGACTTGAATCTTCGTGTCCTTTCCAGGAACGTCAGGCTCAATGAAGCGATATGTTTGAATTAATGATTTGTTATCAGCATGCACGTTGGTAGACGTGTATACAAATGCGAATGTTGCGAAAAGAATCGCAACGACTACTTGGTGTTGTTTAATGAACATAGTTGTTGTTGTTCAAAAAAAACAATACCTATTTTTTGAGCTTAAGTCAACAAAATACTTTTTATCATAACTCTGCTAAAATGCACTCATTACATACATAAATAATTATTTATATGACTACTGAAACCGCTGAAGAAGAAAAGGGTTGTACCTGTAACACAGATTGTAACTGCGAATGTGATTGTGAAAATAATAAATGTGATGACACATGTTTGTGTGAAACAAAAGACTCAGCCGAGGTAGAAGAAAAAAACTACATTACATTCGACACATTTAAAAAAGTTGAGATGACGGTTGGAAAAATTGCATCAGTAGAGGTTGTTGAAGACGCAGACAAATTATTAAAACTTTCTGTAGATTTTGGCGACATGGGAACACGACAAATTATTTCAGGAATTAGAGAATATTTTGAAGATCCACAAAGTATCGTAGGAAAGCTAGTTCCATTTGCAACAAATCTTGAGCCGCGCACAATTAGAGGATTAGAATCGAATGGGATGATTGTTGCTGTTTCAGATAAAAATGGAAACGGATTTTCACTTTTGGAAGCAGGAGAGAATATTACGCCTGGAAGTTCACTTTCATAATTAGGTTTATTTTATAATGTATGAAAGACAGACTACTTCAGTGGTTTAAGATATACGGAAGTACAAAACAGGCAACGCGATGGTTGTCTGTTATCTCTTTTACTGAGAGTTCATTTTTTCCAATCCCTCCGGATCCATTTATGGTGGCAATGCTTTTTATCAAAAAAAATTCATGGTGGAAACTTGCCCTAAACGTAACAATTTCTTCTGTACTTGGTGGATTATTTGGATACTTTCTTGGCGCAGTATTTTTTGATTTTTTTGGTCAACCAATTATCGACACATACGGAAAACAAGCTGATTTTGAAAATATTATTGCATTATTTCAAACGCACGGATTCGTTACCGTTTTTACTGCTGCGTTTACTCCAATCCCGTACAAGATATTTACGTTGGCAAGTGGTTTCGCAAATGTGTCACTAGTAACATTTATACTTGCCTCATTCTTTGGAAGGGGAATTAGGTTTTTCTTGGTCGCTGGAATAATGCACGTGTTTGGTGAAAGGTTTGGAAAATTGCTTGTAAAGTACTTCAATATTTTTTGCCTAGTTGTCGTGTTGTTAGGGGTTGCTGTTATTTTTATGAAAATAACGACATAGCTTATCCGTATTGTGATAGTTTCTTTGTTATAATAAGAAGTATGAAATCGCTCTCTTCTAAATCTGCATCATTTCTTACTTCATTTCCTGTTCCTGACTATTTATCGTTCCGTCCTACTGGTATTGATATTTCACCAAAAGCTGTTCGAGTGCTGGCGCTAAAGCAGAAGAAGGAAGGCTTACTTCCAGATTTTTACGATGAAAAAATATTAGATGAGGCATGTCCTATTTTACAAAACGATGATGATATTAAAGCTTGTGTCGAGTTGCGTGTCGCATTACAAGAATTGCAAGAAAAACACAGTATTACATTTGCAACTATCTCTTTGCCTGAAGTTAAGACATATATATTTAAAACTACACTTCCTCAAGAGGCATTGGCGACAGTTGGAGATGCTTTAACTGTTAAGATTCAAGAAAATGTACCACTAGACACAAGTCAGATTGTTTACGACTATCTGTTTCCGGGAAGTATTCATTCAAACGGAGAGGCTGAAGTCATTGTGACCGTGTTTCCTAGAAATGTGATTGCTGCATACACTAAACTTTTAGAAGAGGTTGGTATTATTCCAATCGCATTTGAATCTGAGAGTCAGTCAATAGCTCGATCGGTTATTGAACATGAAGATACCACTCCATATTTATTGATGAACCTTGGGTATTCACGAGTTAATCTAGCAATTATAGAGCACGGTATCGTTAGTTATACTTCGTCATTGTCATATAGCCCAGAGGCTTTAATTGAAGATACTAATAGTGGTGAGGCTATAGAGTTAAAGCGAAAGATAAATCAATTATTGGTTTATTGGTTTACTAATAAGCGTGATAGTAATAATGAAGAAAAAATTACTACCGCAATACTTACTGGCCCGTATGCGACAAATCAAAAAATTATGCAGTACTTAGAAGAAAGTGCTCATATTATTGTTCAGCCAGCAAATATTTGGAAAAACTGTTTTTCATTAGACGACTATGTCCCAACTATTTCTCGTGACCATTCATTACATTATGCAACTGCGGTTGGATTAGCATTAATTACTCAATAAAAATATGCTCAAATTATTGTTGCCACACAAAGAAAAAATAATTACACGTATATATCGACTTCGTTTTCTGACATTATTTTTCTATGGAATTATAGTTATTGCACTTTACTACGCAATAACATTAGTTCCTGCCATTGTGGAGGTGCAAACAAATAGAAGCTTGTTGCAAAAACAGATTGAAGCAGTAAAAGATCCAGTATTAAATAAAGACAAAGTTGCTTTGCGAGGAAAAGTTGCAGATGTCGCACAAACACTTATGTTACTTGATAAATCAGAGGTGCAAGTATCGAGTATTGTGCGAGCGATTACCGCAAGTCAATTTTCAACAATTGCAATTTCATCAATAGAGTTTGAAAGCGAAGATGATGTTCCAGTTGTTTCTGTGCAAGTACGAGGTGTTTCTGCAGACAGAGAGAGTCTCGCATTATTTGTCGCAAGACTTGATGAAGAGGAGCAGTTTCAGTCAGTAGATTTACCGTTCTCAAGTTTTACTCGTGGTACTGATGTTCCATTTGCAATCTCTATTACTGCCAATCAGGCTGAGGGTGTAGGTGGTATAACAGATATACAATAGAATTATTATGCCAATAGATATTGAAAAAAAAGTAAAAAAACAATTCACACTCGCACTTATTATTTTAGTTGCAGTTGCTGGAATTATTGGTTCGTTACACATTGTTCTTCTGAAGATGAATGAGAATACGCAATCACTTCGTAACGACTTGGCTGAAGCTCGTGGACAAGATGTTGCTACATTGCGGCGTGCAATTCGTGGATACGAAGAAAATGCAGATGTATTAAATGCCGCCCTCATCGAACAAGATAAATCAGTTTTGTTGATTGAAGATTTACAACGCCTTTCAACTCGAGCTAATTTGGAATCAACTATCCAATCTATTGAGTTGTTTGATATCACGAGAACCGATGAGCGTGTTGCCGCTGCTCCTGGAAAAATAACAGCTGAGCGTGCGTATGGTGAATTACATGTAAATATGGTTACAAAGGGTTCTTGGAGTAGTGCTATGTTATTTTTATCGTATCTTGAAAATATTCCACAACGTATTGTAATTAAAGATATGAGAATGTCATTAGCACAACGAGAAGAACAACAATTAGAATGGACTACCGTTTTTCAATTAGTAGTAACTACTTTGTAAAACTTGTTATGAATTTTCTTAAAAAAACAAAAAATAAGGTTTCAGTAAATAAAGATAAAATTATTGCACTGTCAGGAAGATCAGTGAAGGTTGATTGGCTTATTATGCTTACTATACTAATTATTTTGTTAGTGGTTGTTATTGGCTGGTCGATATCTCAGTACTTTAAATTGAGCACCCCATCAGTGGAAAGTAGTACGCAAACAATTCCTGCAAGAGAGTTAATAAAAATGGATCAGCTTAACGACGTGGTCCAAAAATATACTACCAAGACATTACAATTTGAAGCGTTGGTTCCAGGGTTTCAATTTTACTCTGTACCATCTTCTGTTCAGATAGGAGATTCATTTCAGCAAGATGTGCAAAGGGTTGAAGGAGTTGATTTAGTAGAATCATCTGCAGTCACAAGCTCTTCTTCAGATTCTGAATCACAAAATATCGAGAGTGAACAAAACGAAGTCGAAACAGAAGCTCAGATTGGGGCATCAGCATCGTCATCTACTACCACATTAGATGTCGTAACAAACTAGTAACCCTTTTCTTAGTCTTCAGGGTTTGGTAGTCTAGGAAAACGCTTCCGTAGTTCAACGGATAGAACAGGGGACTTCTAAGCCTCTGATGAAGGTTCGATTCCTTCCGGAAGCACAAAATAACGTATTGCCTTCTTTTACAAACTAATGTATCTTTTACGTCACACCCACTATGGGCGATTAGCTCAGTTGGCTAGAGCAACCCGTTTACACCGGGTAGGTCAGAGGTTCGAGTCCTCTATCGCCCACAGCATGATCACATTCGGAATAGCAGGTCTTTTACTTGCAGCATATGGTTTGTGGATTAAGAATGAAAAAATTCACGACATAATTTATATTATTGGAGGAATTTTTTTATTAACATACAGTATTTATATTGATGACCCTGTTTTTATTGTCTTACAGGTGGTGTTCATCTTTTCTGCATTGTTTGAGCTTATAAAGCTATCAAAAAAATAATCTCTCATGCCAAAAATCATAGTTACTATTTTGGGAAACGTGCAGGGTGTATTTTTTCGTACCTATGCAAAAGAGTGTGCAGACGTATTAGAAATTACCGGTTGGGTAAAAAATGAAGATGATGGAACAGTGAAGTTGGAAGCTCAGCATTTTAATGAAGACATCCTAAAAGATTTTATTGAGAAAATACAAGAGGGAAGTTCGCTTTCTGAAATTGAACGAGTTGAAGTTTCGTGGAGTGAAGCGGAAGAAGAGTGGGAGCACTTTAGGATTTTGGA
>Ga0208903_1000028_pt1 | contig 143583 bp, 126 predicted proteins | sample AntAceMetag02UKJ_FD_184769 | JGI IMG/M metagenome (GOLD analysis project Ga0208903, IMG submission 184769) | Saline lake microbial communities from Ace Lake, Antarctica - Antarctic Ace Lake Metagenome 02UKJ (SPAdes) (version 2) | ecosystem: Environmental > Aquatic > Non-marine Saline and...
AAATTTAATAAGTTAGCTAACAGTTTATTGCTATTATGAGAATTGCTTTCACGAAATTTATTGGTCAAGTTCGGCTCCCAGCTATTTTGTTGTTGAGTCTAGTGTTTCTATTCTCATATAGATTAGAAGCCCAGGAAAAAGAGCGTGTGTTTTCTTTTCATATAGGTTCTGGATTAGAGATGGGAAGAGCTAAATATTTTTTTCCTGCTCAGGGGGGTAATTCTCAAGCTAGAAATGGACAATTTAGTGGAGGGGTTACCGAACTCTGTGTAGTTTTTAAAAATAAAGTACGTGTAGATTTGGGTCTACGGTATAATAGTTTAACACCTTTTTATCATAGTTTTTTTGACAATAATTTGAAGAATGAGTTCTCTCCTTATGGATGTGTTTATAAGCTCATGCCAATCAATGAAAACTTAAATTTGCACCTAGGAGGGTGTGTAGATTGGGTCATATATAAAGACCAGAAACCACATACAGATGAGTTTAAAAACAGGTATCAATTTGGAGGTGGTCCACTAATCGGAGTGGACTTTAAAAGGCTGAGACTAGATTTCCAATATATTCCCAAATTTAATGAGGATATTGACTCTTTTAGAAGCATAGAATTATTAGTTCAAAACAAATTCACAGTAAAAGTGATGTACGACTACTTGAATTTCCCTAGAATCAGAAAAAAGAAGAATGAATAAATTCTTCTTTGCCATAGCGCTGTTGATTTTTGGTTCAGGTCTTTCTGCCCAGGAATCTGATTGGAATTTTCACTCAGAAGTAGGTTTAGGTATTATAAACTATGATTATTGGGAACAATTTGACAGTAGGTCTGGACCATATTATAATGAAAAAACGTTATGGCTTCCAGCTTTATATGTCAGTACTCATATAAGATATAAGAGAGTTGGTTTAGATATAGATTCTTATAATGGAGGAGTTTTCCCTGGAGCTAGCCTTTTAATTAGCAGTGATGCTGGTCTAAATCAACTATTTGTAACCTATAAATTGACTAATGCGCAGTTGATAGGTTTAGGCAGTTTTGATAGACAAGATTTTAGACACGGACCAGGCTTGAAAGTCCGACTGAACAGGATTAACATGGGAGCCTTTTATTCATTTATCCCAATAGAAAAAGGAGACTTAGTTGGTGAAATAGTTTACAGACATACCTTCAGAATGAATATGTCCTACACCTTCCTAAAAAGACCAAGAAAAAAAAAGAATGAATAAACTCTTACTTGCCATAGCGCTGTTGATTTTTGGTTCAGGTCTTTCTGCCCAGGAAAAAGAGCGTGCATTTTCTTTTCATTTCGGTTCTGGAATGGAGATAGGGGTAACAACACTTTATGACAGAACTGATATTTATTCGTATCCGGGAAAAGGGGGTATTATTGGAGGTACTACCGAATTTGGGGTGAATTATAAGAATAAAGGAAGAATAGATTTTGGTGTGAGAAATAATTCGCTAATCCCCTTTTATGTTAGTCTTTTTGATAACTCTTTTAAAAATAGGTTATCTCCTTATGCGTGTGCCTATAAGCTCATACCAATCAATGAAAACCTGAATATCCACCTAGGAGGATGCGTAGATTGGTACTTACATAAAGACCAGCGAGTAGGTGTAGATGAGTATAAAAATATTCATCAATTTGGAGGAGGTCCATTAATAGGAGTGGGCTCTAAAAGACTCAGGATAGATATCCTATATATTCCCAAGTTTAATGAGGAGATTGACTCTTTTGGAAGCATCGCATTAGTCCAAAACAAATTCACAGTAAAAGTGATGTACGACTACTTGAATTTCCCTAGAATTAGAAAAAAGAAGAATGAATAAATAAACTCTTCCTTTCCATGGGGCTGTTGATTTTTGGTTCAGGTCTTTCTATTCGGCTCTTCGACTAGAAGAACTTATCCTTACCGTTTTTTGACAGAATACTCCTCTTATTTCTAAAATCTCTTCCTTCTTTATAAGTGTAAGACCACTATTTTCATTGGTCTAGCCTGTTGTTCTGGGATTTCAATTTAGGATACTCCCTAAATGACAAGCGCATCTTCATGTTAGATAGAAACCATCTGTTCAATGAAAGGTTTTTTGCACCGCCAAATACCAGAGTCAAGTGGTATGTTTGTGAGAAATTAATAATGATTTTAGAGTGTTTAAAAACTTCACACATAGCTTGAGCACTACTCAACCCAATAGAACCCTAATTAACTAACCACTTGATAAAAACACACAAAGCCATTCGGTTTTTTATGGTAGCATTTCTAGTGTTGATTCAACTCATACTTCTTTTCATTACACTGAAAGAAAAGGTTGAAGCAGACAGTTTAGCTGCCGTAGGCTTGATAGCTCTCATCATGCTGACCATCCTTTGTGGAAGCAGGTATTTAGAATGGCACCACAAAGAATACACGTATGAAAAAATAGCAGTAGCTATCTGGATTCCTGTGGGAGCGGTGATGTGCTATGCGCTGAATAGTTATGTAGGATTGGGAAGTGTAATGTCAGCGGGTATTGTAGGAACAGTAGCCTCTTTCTTACCAGAGATAAATAGAAAATCAGCCTATTTGAAAAAAATGCCTCCTGCTATTTACTGCGGGGCATTCATAGGAATGTCAAGCATGGCCGTAGCGCCTTCAATAGGTTTTATGCTAGCCGCCAGTATGCTATCAGGAGTTATTTATATCCTGTCCAAAAATTTATTTCTAGGCATGGGAGGGAAGCTCGGTACTATGGCCTTCGGAGGAGTAATACTAGTATCATTAATTAACTGGCTCGTATGATGGATTACTTGATTATTATCGTCACAGGAATGGTGGGAGCTACGCTTACATTCTATGTAAGTGCACAGTTAAAGCAGGGAAGAGTTAGAGCTTCAGCATTACTCTCATTACTGGTAAGCCTATTTTTTTACTTTTTTCCAGAGGTGTTAAATGACTTCTTAACTAAAAGTATTCCTATGGTATTCATAGGCACATCTTTCATCGGTATGGTTACTTCTAGTGCCAAGACAAGTTATGTGCGGTTAGCCGTGGCAGGAGGTTTATTCAGTATTGTTTACCTCAATAAAAGTCAATTCTTTGATGGTTATGGTGGAGCACTGGGAGCATTGGCTTTTATAGCACTTCTTACAACCCTAACTTTTTCTGAGCTACTTTTAAGAAAAACCAAGTTTCTAGCTGGCGTTGCAATGCTTAAAAAATTCTTCTCTAGAACGAATCCCTAGAGTAACGCTCAGTATTACAGAGTTTAGTAGTCTAAAGCTCTGTCAATCCCTCGGTATTTTTTCTTTCTACAACCGGTATTCGATATCTCTATATCGAGATGTAAACTTTCGGTAAGTTAAATGTTATGTTTGCCCTTAAAGTAAACTAGTGTTGTGGGCATTCGTTTATAGCCGTATAATTCATAAATAATCTTTAATCGCTGTATCCCCAATGGAATCATCTGAACTAAAAGAAATCATACAAGGAATCCCTAAAGCAGAACTTCATTTGCATATAGAAGGGAGTTTTGAACCTGAACTGATGTTCGAAATAGCCAAAAGAAATAATATAGATTTAGCGTATGATTCCATCGAATCTATAAAGAAGGCTTACAAGTTTAATAACCTTCAAGAGTTTTTAGACATTTATTACACAGGCGCTCAAGTGCTCATTCATGAGCAAGATTTTTTCGATTTAACCTGGGCTTACCTCACCAAAGTTCACAGTCAAAATGTGGTTCACGTAGAAATATTTTTCGACCCACAAACGCACACCGATAGAGGAGTTGGATTTGATGTGGTTATCAATGGTATTCATAAAGCGCTCGAAAAAGGCAAGCAGGAATTAAATATTTCCTACAAACTCATCATGTCTTATTTGAGACACCTAAGCGAAGAAGCAGCATTTAGCACGCTCGAATCTTCTCTGCCGTTTAAGGATTGGATAGATGGTGTAGGATTAGATTCATCTGAGATGGGTAACCCACCTAGCAAGTTTGTAAATGTGTTTAAGGCATCTGCTAATCACGGGTACCAGTTGGTAGCACATGCAGGAGAAGAAGGGCCATCAGATTATATCTGGGAGGCACTAGACCTTTTAAAAGTGGTAAGAATAGACCACGGAAACCGTTGCTTAGATGATGAAGCTTTGGTTCAAAGATTACTGGAACAGAATATTCCGTTAACCTTATGTCCGCTGAGTAATGTAGAGCTCAAAGTCATCCAGAAGATGGAAGACCATCCAGTAAGAAAGATGCTCGACAAAGGAATTTTAGCCACCATTCACTCAGATGACCCAGCTTATTTTGGAGGCTACATGAATGAGAATTATTATGAAACAGCTAAAGCCCTTGATTTAGATAAAAATCAACTGATGCAGCTAGCCATAAATGGTTTCGAAGCGAGTTGGTTAAGCGCTGAAGCCAAAGAAAAGCACATCTCTGAAGTGAAAGAGTATTTTAACTCTTAGGGTTTATACAGAGGACTAAACATAGATTTCAGGGATTAATAGAATCTTCACCAGAAGGAATAACCAAAGTATACTCTCCACGAGTTCTGCTATAATTATTCCAGTTATTCCTGCTAAATTGCACCGCATAGATGTCACACATGAAGCTTACAGAAATAAGAAATCTTACTTGGAAAGGGAGCAGAGAAAAACCGCTGATTCTAGATGCTTTTTGGCCTGAGGGTTCAGAGAAATTACCTGTGGTTTTATTCGCTCATGGATACAAAGGATTTAAGGACTGGGGCGCATGGGATTTGTTCGGGAAGAAAATAGCTGAAGCTGGATTTTTATTTATCAAGTTTAATTTCTCCTTCAATGGAGGAACACTTGAACAGCCGATGGATTTCCCAGACCTAGAAGCTTTCGGGAATAATAATTACTCTACCGAAGTAGGAGATATTTCTAGAATGATAGACTTCATCTACCAGTCCAATGCTCTTCCTCGAGAGCGTTTAGAGGTAAGCAATACCACGCTCATAGGACACAGTAGAGGAGGGGGAATGGCTATTTTGGCAGCTGGCCTTGATGATAGAATAAACAAGCTAGTTACGCTAGCTGCCATCTCAGATTTAGTAAGACGTCAGCCCACAGGGCCGCTACTAGAAAGATGGAAAAGAAATGGAGTGAGCCATGTTATGAATAAGAGGACAGGTCAGCAGATGCCGCACTTTTATCAGATGCACGAAGATTATATGGAGAACCTGCATATTTTCGATATTCCTATGATGGCCAAAAAACTATCTATTCCGTGGCTCATAGTTCACGGAACGAGTGATGAAGCAGTAGGTTTTTCTGAGGCCGAAGAACTGAGAGACTTTAATTCTAAAGCTGAATTTGAAGTAATGGAAGGAGTAAACCACGTATTCGGAGCCAAACATCCATGGACAGAAAACGAACTGCCAGAAGATTTAAATAAAGTATTGACTAGAGTAAACGGCTTTTTAAAAGCATAGCTGTTACTTCTTTCATCTAATCCGAGATGCGCTTTCTAAGTTGGTTTCATCCAGAATATCGAGATCCGTTTCAGTTTGTAAAATGAAACGGGAGATAAACACTTTTTTTCCAGATGCGAGTTTATAATCCTCAGTTTTGTCTCTTCTCGGAGAGCCGCTAGCCGATTAACGGCTCATCATTAAAACTGAAGAAGTATAAGCGCTGATCTCTCAAAGAGAATAGAGCACCCAGCCTAAAATAGCTCCACCTATGATGGTGTAAATAGCATTTGGTTTTTTAGTTAAGAAGGTATAGCCGAGACTTAAAGCTGCTATAACTATAGCTGGCCAATCTACGAGGCTTCCAGATGCCATTTTAAATAAAACAGCCAGCATTACTGCTAAAGCCGAAATATTTACTGCATCAAGGAAATAAGAAAGAATTTTAATTTTTCTCATCTTAAGCATGTAATCATGAAATACCCAAACGAAAATAAAAGAAGGAAGAAAAATCCCTAATGTCGCAGCTAGAGCACCCATAAAACCACCTAGTTGATAGCCTATAAATGTAGCAGTAGATAAGACTGGACCTGGAGTAAACTGACCTACACCTATAGCATCCATGAGTTCCTTAGTGCTCAGTAAACCTCTGCTTACTAATTCTGGTTCTAGGTAAGCGAACAGGACATAACCACTCCCATAAAGAATAGAACCTACTTTAAGAAAAGTAAAGAAGATGCCCCATGTAGAAAGAGAAGTACCAGCCATACCAGTAGTTATTATGCCCAGTGAAAAACTATTTAAGGAATTCTGACTTTTATTCTTGAAGTAGAAATAAAGCATCCCAAAGATTCCACCTGTAATCAAGGCTAAAATTTCATGAACCCCGAGAAGAGCTGCCGCGAATACTCCAGCGCCTATAATCCCCAGTTCCCATCCTTTTAATGCTTTCTTTCCTAGCTTATACACTGCGGCTGCTATAACTGCCAATACAGCAGGTGTAATTCCTTTTACGAAAGGCTCTACATGGGGTAGATTTCCATATTCTACATAAAGAAAAGCTAGAATTACAGTAATGACTACAGCGGGGAGAATGAATGAAAAACCAGCAACAAATAAGCCTAAAACGCCACCTCTTTTATAACCGCAGTGCATGGTCATTTCTGTGGAGTTAGGGCCAGGAATAATGTTGGTGGCACCTATTAAATCTAAAAACTCCTGTTCAGTCATCCATTTTCGTTTCTGAATGATTTCTTCATCCATCATCGCTATATGTGCTGCAGGTCCACCAAAGGCGAATAAACCAAGCTTGAAGAAAACTGAGGCTATTTCTTTCATTTTTAAAAATTCTAATAACCTGCGAAACTAGTTATTCAGCACAAAGGTTATGTTAACTAAAAATTATGTTTTGTGCTTTTAAATTGAATAGTGATATAGATTGCGTGTGCAATTCATCAGCTTGGATGTGAAAAAATAATTTAGCTGTGGGTATGTTTTTATTAATACAATAACACGCTATATATAATTGTGTTATCTCTTTTTGTAGTTGTTGAAGTTTACTCCTTTGGTATCTAAAACAATCCAGTCAGCATCATCCCACTCCTCTGAATGAACGGTAGCTATTTCAGCGGAGACTTCTAATAGTTTACTTTTTGAATTCCCTCTTAATACGAAGGTTTTTCCATCCTCTAGAGTAACGATGATGGATAAAAAACCAGTTTTAATGTGTAATCCAGGAACAGTGACAGACTGGGCTATTTCACTCTTGAATCTTACAAGCTGTTTTTTGTTGAGTACAAATTCACCATTTATGTTATTCATGCCTACCTTCTGAATGCCTGATATATCTATATAGTAGGAGATAGGTTGTGGATCTTTAGGTGCGTTGCAACGCGAAAGAGCGATACACGAAAAAACAAGAAAAGGTAAGATTGACTTAAATTTTAGCACTCTTAAATATAGCGAAACTCCGAATAGCAGATACTTCGTGTTTTTTAAACACTTTTTTATAAATTTAGCAGATTGTAATCTATAATAGACATCCATGAATACACCGAAGCGATTATTTGATTTTGCATACTATCAATTAGAGCATTTTCCACTAGAAAAAATGATGACCTCTAAGGTAGAAGAAGTGCATAAAACCTATTCTACAAAAGAGTATATAGATGCCGTAAATTCCTGCAGCAGAGGATTATTAAAACTCGGAGTGAAACCAGGAGATAATATAGGATTAATCAGCCATAATAATAGGTGTGAGTGGAACATAATGGATGCGGCCATTCTGCAGTTAGGAGCTATTAATGTGCCTATTTATCCTACCATGACAGAAAGTGATTATGAGTATATATTAAACCATGCAGAACTGTCTTACTGCTTCGTCAGTAATGCCGATTTATTTCATAAAGTAAGCAGAATAAAAGACAATGTGCCATCCTTGATTTCTATCTATACCTTCGAGCCTGTAGCAGATGCCCCGAGATGGACAGATATACATGAAGCTCCAGATGAAACTTTGCAGCAGGCAGTAGACAAGTTAAAAGACGGAGTAAAAGAGGATGATTTAGCCACTATAATTTACACCTCAGGAACTACAGGTTTACCCAAAGGAGTGATGCTCTCGCACAAAAACGTAGCATCTAACACTATAGCCTCCACCTTTAGGTTGCCAGCCATGGAGACAGGAACTACGAGAGTTCTTAGTTTTCTTCCGATATGTCATATTTATGAGAGAGTGATACATTACATGTATATGTATAATGGAGCTCATATTTTCTTCGCAGAAAGTCTTGAAACCATAAAAGAGGATTTAGCGTTCTCTAAGCCGCACATGTTTACCGCTGTTCCTCGATTATTAGAAAAATTTTATGACGGAATAATAGCTAAGGGAACTGCTGCTGGTGGAGTTAAAGGAATGATATTTAACTGGGCGCTGAGCGTAGCTCTAGCTTGGGAGCCAGATGGGCAAAATGGAAAATTTTATGAGTGGAAACTGGGCTTAGCGCGTAAACTGGTGTTCTCTAAAGTAAAAGAAGCTTTAAGCTTAACAGATATTATGGCTGTGGCCAGCGGCAGTGCCGCGTTGCAATCAAGACTAGCACGGTTCTTCAATGGTGCTGGAATTCCAGTATTGGAAGGGTATGGTTTGACAGAAACATCTCCAGTCTGCACCGTAAATGCAGATAACTCTCCAGGCTTACTGAAAATAGGAACCGTAGGTAAAGCTATAAGAGATGTAGAAATAGCATTCGCAGCAGATGGAGAAATAAAAATAAAAGGACCTAACGTAATGCTGGGGTATTATAAAGACCCAGAAAAAACTGCTGAAGTTTTAAAAGAGGATTGGTTCTATACTGGAGATATCGGAGAATTGGACTCAGAGGGCTTTTTAAAGATTACCGACCGTAAAAAAGAACTGTTTAAAACCTCAGGAGGTAAGTATGTAGCTCCACAGCTTCTAGAAAACGCTATGAAGGCATCTAGATTCATAGACCAAATAATGGTAGTGGGAGAGAATGAAAAGTTTCCCGCAGCGCTAATAGTACCAAACATAGAGGTATTAAGAGAGTGGTGCAGAAGACATAAAATAGAGGTGAACTTAACAAAGGATATTATCGCTAATAAACAGGTTCAGGACAGGGTTTGGAGAGATGTAGAAAAACTGAATTCCGAATTTGCTCAGTGGGAGAAAATTAAAAAAATCACTCTTCTCGAAAATGAGTTCTCTATCCAGGGAGGAGAGTTAACTCCAACGATGAAGTTAAAAAGAAAGCCGATTCTCCAGAAGTACAGCAGTTTAATTGAAGAACTTTACGCTTAATGGCACTGAATTACAGAGAGTCTGGTGAGAATACAGGATGGAAGCTCCGCCTTCATGAAATTATTTATGAAGCAGATACGACTTCAGGTAAGAGGTTCGATGTTCTTCTTTTATGGCTGATTATAGGAAGTGTGGGAGTAGTTATGCTGGAGAGCGTAGCATCTATTAATGATAGGTTTGGTGATGTTTTAATAGCCATAGAATGGGCGTTCACCATCTTTTTCACCTTTGAATACATTGCTAGGATAGTCACTGTGAAAAAGCCACTGAAGTACATGTTTAGCTTCTTCGGGATTATAGATTTACTTTCTATTCTTCCTTCTTACTTAGGATTATTTATAGGGTCGGGAAGCAGTAGTTTAAGAACCTTAAGAATACTCAGATTAATGAGAGTGTTTAGAGTGTTAAAGCTCATAGGGTTTTTAAAAGAAGCTAGATTTCTCTCTAAATCTTTACAAGCCAGTAAATCTAAAATCTTAGTATTTCTAATGGCTGTGCTCATGGTAGTCACTATCACTGGTACATTAATGTACATTATAGAAGATGAAAGTGCAGGGTTTGATAGCATTCCTAGGAGTATTTACTGGGCTATAGTAACTCTTACCACCGTGGGTTATGGAGATATTTCTCCCCAAAGTGAGCTCGGGCAGTTTTTGGCCAGTATGATTATGCTCATAGGTTATGCCATAATAGCTGTTCCCACTGGAATAGTTTCTTCTGAAATGGCTGTTCAGGCTAGGAAGGATAGGGAGGGAGAGTCAGGTGTTCAGGGAGATGTGGGTAAAGAGGATTCTTCGAATACACAGAGCTGTCAGAATTGTAATTTCATATTTCATGATGATGATGCCGACTTCTGTAAAAAGTGCGGAGAACACCTGCATGTGAGGCGTTGAAAACTTTGTGGACAGAACAGTGAGATTTCTTTTCTAACCCTGCTTATGGAATTCTAAATTTGGAACAGACGTAAATCCCCAGAGTCAATGCTAACTTTATTACGAAAGAAGAAACTTACAGATAACCAGGTAGCAAATATTTTTGTGAATGGTATTATAGAAACCGCAGAAACAGCTTTTCCTGAGCTAGCTGGTTTTATTAATGATTGTCCTGAATTTACTGTTTCCCCAAGTTTAGAGGAGAAAGACTACGGACGTTTTTTAATGATAATAGCTGCCAGCAATATGTCTCAGATATCTAAGCACTTTAAAGGTGGCCATGATAAGAGAATAGCCCGTTTATGTCTAGATAAATTCGCTCAAATTTTCGAGTTGAAACCAGAAGATTTTGCGCGTAAGATAAAGAGCTACAAAAATTTTATGGGAAGAGTGAATCACCCGAGTAAGAATCCTGTTTATGCGATGTCTAAAGCGATGTTCTTTAAGTATAAGCTGAATGATTTTCAGGAGTCGTACTTTAAGGAGATGAATACACCGAATCCTATTTTTCTAAAAAACATGGATGAGTGGATGAAGAATTTCCTTTGGGACTGGAGTACATTTACAGATAAGTATAGAATAGTGGAAGGTTAATTCTACGGGGAGTTAACTCGCATTTTATTACTTACTATTCCAAGGGCCTCTATAATCAGAGGCTTTATTGGTTTTTTGCCTTTACATTTTGAGTATTCTTATAGAGCTAAGTGAGCTTTCTGTTAAATCACATGACTTATTTATTTAGACTCATTTATAGAGGATACTTCGCTAGATTTCATCTAACTTTTGCTACGCATAACTTAATAGAATTATGAGCTTAGAATTTAATGATATACAGAAAAGGAAGCCTATTTATAAAATAAAGGCCCCACTCAAGGAGCATTTAAAACAATACTCTAGATACGCTGAGCTTCCTATTTCGTATGATGACTTATGTGAGTACACCGATTTAGTCTCTATTACAGATGATTCAGGTGTTCCCACCCTCTGGTATGCGGTGTTATACGAAAGGGATTTACTGGAGGAACTCCAAGAGAAATTAACCACGGTTTATGAAATATTAGTAGCAGATGGTGATGATATTCCATACCTGTCTATTAGCAGTATAGAGTTCTGTTCATTCGGGAATAGTAAACCATTCCGAATTAAAGTAAAAAATGAGATAAATGATAATCATGATTACTTCTACATTAAGAAAGCAGATGCCTCTCGGGTATATGGGTTAGAGCTGGAAGAGATTTTTTCTCCAGATAAAGTGTCTTTCGTGGTGAGTGGAAATACAATGGTAGTAGAGCACATAGTAGGTATACCATGTGATGAGTTTGTCCTAAAAAATGAAAATGTTAAGATAGAAAATAGGCTAAGATTCGCCAAAGAGTTCGTGAAATTTAACGAGCGCTGCTTTACCCGTCTTCTTGGAGATATGAGGGCATATAACTTTATCATAGAAATCACCCAAGATTTCGATAATGTGCAGTACAGGCTGAGGCCTATAGATTTTGACCAACAAAACTATGAAGGAAGAAAAAGTATTTACCTGCCTCAGTATTATAAAGACAATATAGCATTGGTAGAACTGGCTCAGGAGTTATGCAACAAGGAAACTGCGGCACAGTATAAAAGAGAGGAACACGTAGCTATGAGAAAGCGTTTTCTAGCAGCCAAGCACAGAACACGAAGTCTTATTCGGAAAATGAAGAAAGACATCGTTTCTTCTAAAGCTCATATAGAAGTGCTTAGATCCGACCTTCATTTACATCATAATGAGCCTAGATTTCTGGAGGTAAATACCATGGCAGAAATCCTCACGCTTCATCTAGAAGCCCAACTCGGGATTAAAATATTTAATTAGAAATTTTTAGGCGGAAAACTGAATTATTTCGTGGCCCTGTCTATGTCTCTTTTTACGTCTTTCTTTTTTAGATCCTGCCTTTTATCATAAAGCTTCTTCCCTTTGGCTAGAGCAATATTTATTTTAGCATATCCTTTCTCAGAGATAAAAAGCTTGGTAGGAATAATAGTTAATCCCACATCTTTAGTCTTCTTAATCAGCTTAGTGAGCTCTGTTCTTTTCAGTAATAATTTCCGTACCCTTCTCAGCTCATGATTGTTATAACTGCCTGCGTTATAAATCTCTATGTGCATGTTGAGGATAAATAACTCATTGTTGATTATTTTGCAGTAAGCTTCAGCTATACTCGCTTGAGAATTTCTTATAGACTTTATCTCTGTACCTGTCAGTACTATTCCAGCAGAGAATTCTTCTAAAAATTCATATTGAAAACTAGCCTTTCTATTTTTTATTACTACACTCATATTTACGTAGCAAAGTTACTACAATCAACCTATCCTCAGTTTTTACATGAGAAAAGTTCTGAAATAGAGCGTAAGTGAGTTAAGAACACACTTCTGATTTAGGGCAGCACTAAAAAGCTAGGTGCGCTGAGCCAAAATATAGTTGATAATTCTCAAAAAAAAGCAAATTAGATGCGGTCAATATATTCAGTTTTAGATTCCGATTCAGACCTTAAAACGGGGTTCGTCTTTTTAGTTTTTCTTACCAAATCCTTTTTGTAAATACACTTCATTTAGATGCTGCGCTCGCTTGGGTGTAAAGACAGAATAAATAATTTAGGAGCAGCTAAAGCTCATGGGTTTTGATTTAAGCAAGCAGAAGACTTAGAGGCGGTGAGCACGCTAGTGAAAACAGTAGTTAGCTCAAAACAAGAAAGTTTGTAAGTTGATAAAGTGCCATGTTTATTGTTTCTAATAGAAATCCCTTAGATATGAGGACTAATACTATTATTTTTGTTTGAGGCGTCAGAAGTTTAGAATAGACCACAGTTTAAATAGAACTGCGAAAAGCTGCAAAAAGAAATACTCAAACTAAGAAAACAAAACTATGAAATCATATTTACTTTCTCTAAGTGCTCTGTGCTTTTTCACAGTGCTTTCGGCACAGATTACCACTTCGGTAAGCTCTCTTCCAGATGCGGGAGATAACCTTGAGTATACTACCCTAGATGTCATAACAGGGCAGTATGAGTCCATGGGGGAAGGAGTTACTTGGGATTTTACTGGAATGCTTGGAGAAACCCCTTCTGCAGAAGTTTATTTAGAGGCATCATCTGGAGTAAACTTTAGTCAATTCCCAGAAACAGATTTACTTATAAATTATGGTGGAGCTGAAGGCTATGCCAATAGAAACACCACTAATATAGAGTTGGTAGGAATTACAGGAGGTCAGCTACTAGAAGGAGTAGACCTGCCTACTGCGCAGACGCTATCTGAGCCGTATGTGATAAGAAGAGCACCTATGGGATATGGAGATTCTTTTACTGGATCCACTTCATTTGGTTATTCATTATCCACAGCAGATTTTGGACCGTTGGCAGATATATTTGCAGAACTAAATCCTTTGGAGGGAGCCACTATAGATTCAATTAGAATGACATTTACTTTATCTAGAACAGAGACGGTAGATTCATACGGAGAAGTGCTTTTAGGCGATGAAATTATTCCCGCGCTAAGGTTAGTTCAGAATGATGAAACAGAGGTAGGAGTCGATATATACGCGAATGTTGGATTCATAGGAACATGGATAAGCATTTCTCAGTTTATAGATGCCGATATGTTAGGCTTAGAAAATTTGACAGTGACTAATTACATCTTTTTGGATGAAAACTCTAAAGAGCATTTGTTAGAAGTAAATGTAGATGGCCTTACACAAATAGCTACAGGAAAATACAATGCCAATTTCACGAATTCTATCAGCGAAGAGAGTGCTTCTAAACTATCCTTCTACCCGAATCCAGTTCAGAGCGAGCTAGTTCTAAGCGGAGCATCTATGAGTTCTGTAAGCATAATGAATCAGCTAGGACAGGAAGTTAAAGCGGTGCCATTAGCCAAGAACAATTCTCTTACATTATCTCTAGAAGATTTAGCTCCTGGGATGTACGTAGTAAATGTAACACTGACCTCAGGAGAAGTTGTTTCTGAGAAGATTATAAAGGAATAGTAAAAGATACAATTTTGATAATGAAACACCCACAGAGAAATCTGCGGGTGTTTTTTTTTGAGAAAATGGTTTGATTGAAGGTTATTCGTGTAGGTGATTTGAAGTCACTTTTGAACTGCCACCACCCCGTCTTGCTGTTGATGATTTTTATAGACTGAGACTTTCGTTTCAGCAATCCACCCTACTTCGACAAAAGCACTTCGACAAGAGCTCAGCATACCACTCAGCACAGCGCTCTTAAAAATCAGGAGGGGAGTTCTAATTGTGGTAAATGGATTTCAATTCTATTCTTCTGCCAGTTGATATTAGAATCCAGAGCTCTCCTCCTCGAGAGTAGGAGGAGCAAAAACCAGGAGACCACAGTTCTCAACTGGTTTTGAGGTGGTAGGCGTGTGGGTTGGCTATTCGTGTAGGTGAGTTAGAGTTTGATTTGAAGTTGCTTTTGAACTGCCACCACCCCGTCTTGCTGTTGATGATTTTTATAGACTGAGACTTTCGTTTCAGCAATCCACCCTACTTCGACAAAAGCTCAGCACAGCGCTCTTAAAAATCAGGAGGGGAGCTTTAACTGTAGTAAATTATTAGACTCCTGCTTCTGGAGCAGAGAGGTCTATGCTGTATTGCAACGCGCTAGTTACTGCTACCGTTTTTACTGACCTGTGCTTGAACACAAGAGGAGTGAGCGCCTATTTTCATCCCAACCAGAGAAACGTCTGGTTATTAGCCTAGTGATATCCAAGCAGGTCACTGTACCAACCAATATATTTTTTAAAGGGATTCTTAAAAGCTGCGCTAAGCATGGCGCGAAATAACTAAGGGGTATGAATTAAGCTAAGAAGATGCGAGAATACAGAGGTTTATTTTAAGCTCTGTTGTACGCATCCATCGGTTCTTTATCAAGTAAGTCAGTGTTCAATAAACTCCAGTCGTTGAGAGCGAATTCCACTAATTCAGCAGAGCCAGTAGAAAAATCCTTTCTTTGGCCAGTTAAGACACAATAGAGTCTACTAACTGTGACTCCAGGAGCTATAAGTACTACCGTATCTATAGATTGTGATGTCTTCTTCACTAGTTGAATACACTCTTCAGTGTCTAAATCTTGAAAGTTCGGATTGATATCGAGCATTTGCTCATTATCAATACTGTAGGTATCGCATAAAAACTCAGCTGTTTTTTGTGCTTTTGAAAAAGACGAGGTGTGTATATACGTAGAGTTTTCAGTAAAAGCGCTTTCAACGTTAGTTAAAGACATCTTTCCTAAAGACTTGTGATTGCTTTTAAAGAGACCCAAATATTTCTTGCGCCTCATTAGAGGACACCTGATAAGGATGAGAGATTTCATAGTACAATTGGTTAAAGGTTACTTAAAGATACAACAAACTTTAGCATTTAGACAGAATAGTTTTTATTTAGCTCAATATGAGGGTGAAATATTTACCTTTGAACTTTAAACCGTACAACACATGTCTGAAGATAATAAAGTGATTTTTTCTATGGTGAAGGTGAATAAAAACACACCTCAAGGAAAGCATATACTAAAAGATATTTACCTCTCTTTTTTCTACGGAGCTAAGATTGGAATTATAGGATTAAACGGATCTGGTAAATCTACTGTGATAAAAATCATAGCAGGATTAGATGAAGCTTACCAAGGAGATGTGGTCTGGAGTGATGGATATTCAGTGGGGTACTTGCCGCAGGAACCTAAGCTTGATCCAGACAAAACTGTGAGAGAGATTATAGAAGAAGGGACACAAGAAGTCGTGGATGCTTTAAAGAAGTATGAAGAAATAAATCTACGTTTCGGAGATGAAGAAATATTAAATAGTCCAGATAAGATGGAAGCTCTAATGGATGAGCAAGCCAAGGTTCAGGATGTGATAGAAGCACTAGGAGGGTGGGAGCTAGAAACCAAGTTAGAAATAGCTATGGATGCACTTAGAACACCACCGCAAGAGCAAAAAATAAGCGAGCTATCAGGAGGAGAGAAAAGAAGAGTAGCACTGTGCAGGTTACTTCTAACTGAGCCAGATGTACTTCTACTAGATGAGCCTACGAATCACTTGGATGCTGAATCAGTTCAGTGGCTAGAGCTTCACTTACAGCAGTATAAAGGAACTGTTATCGCAGTTACCCATGACAGGTATTTCTTAGATAATGTAGCAGGGTGGATCCTAGAATTAGATAGAGGAGAGGGAATTCCATGGAAAGGTAATTATACCTCATGGTTAGAGCAGAAAGGGAAGAAATTAGCTACAGAAGAGAAGCAAGAGTCTAAACGTCAGAAACTCCTGGCCAGAGAGCTAGAGTGGAGTAAAATGAGTCCTAAAGGGAGAAGAGCTAAGAATAAAGCCAGGCTTAATAACTACGACAAGCTTATGAGTGATGGAGGGAGAGATCAGGATGCTATGCTGGAAATCCCTATTCCTAACGGACCTAGATTAGGAAATAATGTTATCGATGGAGAAAGTGTTACAAAAGCTTTTGGAGATAAGTTACTTATCGATGGTTTAGACTTCAAATTACCACCAGCTGGAATAGTTGGAATTATAGGGCCAAACGGAGCAGGAAAGACTACACTATTTAGAATGATGATGGGAGAAGAAACTCCTGATTCAGGTAAAATTTCTATAGGTGAAACTGTGGAAGTAGGATATGTAGATCAAACTCACCAAGATTTAGATCCAAACAAATCTGTATGGGAAGTCATCAGTGGAGGAAATGAAAACATAGAAATAGGAGGGAAGAAAATCGTTTCTAGAGCTTATGTAAGTAGATTTAATTTCACAGGAAGTGATCAGCAGAAAAAAGTAGGTGTACTCTCTGGTGGAGAAAGAAACAGACTTCATTTGGCCATGACTCTAAAAACAGAGGCTAATGTATTACTTTTAGATGAGCCTACTAATGATATAGATGTGAATACATTAAGAGCGCTAGAGGAAGGGATTTTAAACTTTGCTGGATGTGCAGTAGTAATATCGCATGATAGATGGTTCTTGGATAGGATTTGCACACACATCATGGCATTTGAAGGAGATTCTCAGGTGTATGTCTTCGAAGGAACTTACTCTGAATACGAAGAGAATAGAAAGAAGAGACTAGGAGATGTAGGGCCTAAAAGAATTAAATACAAGAAACTAGTTCGATAAGACTCGGTTAATCTATTTCTAGCAGATACATCATCAACTTAAGAGTGGATAAGGATGAAATTTGGGCTTTGGCTTTTGCGCGTGTATCAGCCTTTGGCTCATGTTCATTCCTCAGGCGTATGTCTTATATGTAGGCCAGTTGAATAGGTGTACTTTCTCCAGTGGGTTAATTGACTTAAACACATAAGTACGCTTTTGGCAGCCTCGAAGACGGGTTAGATTTATCAGATGAGCTCATGAAGTAACGAAGTACTATTTAGTCTTTACACCAAGAACACGATAATACTTAAAACCATTTTTTTTAGCCAAAATAGAATCTGCTTTTAATCGTAAGATACGAATGCATCACCTCAGAACAGGGAATACTTACTTCGCCACCAAAAGCTTCTGTTTTCATAGAGCAAGTCTATTTCCGCTGGCATTAGTGCGCATAAAGAAGGCAGCCTTTACACTAGAGTTAATCTATACTCACTAGCTCTATATCGAAGATAAGAACAGCATCTCCGCCAATATTACTATTTCCTGCAGGGCCATAGGCTAAAGAAGAAGGAAGTAGAATAACACCTGAGCCCCCCACTTTAAATAATGGAATTCCCTCCTGCCATCCCTCAATAACCGAGGTTAAAGAAAAAGAAGCACCGTCATCAGTGCTCTGGTCGAATACACTTCCAGAAGGATGGTATCCTTCATAAATAACGGTTACATCAGATAAAGAATTCGGGTTTTCTCCTTCCCCTGCCACATCTATAATGTAATGCAAACCAGAAGCAGTAGACTGTGCCACTAAATTATTGTCATCCAAGTAGTCTTTGATAATCTCTATATCCTTTTCTAGTTGACGTTCTTCAGATTTCTTACAAGCGTTGCAAAGCAAAATCATTCCTAACGCAATAAATAGTATTCTTTTCATGGTAAATATTCTAGGTGTTAAAATTAAGGATTAGCTGAAAAACTCCATCAGTTACGGCAGCCATTTTCTCATAATTTAAAGTAGACGGTAAATCCGAAGGCATATGATAGTTGGCATTTCTATAAAAAGAAGTGTCGGTAATCATTAAAGCGCTATACCCTTGGTTCCAGTAATTAAAGTGATCAGAAAAATCGATGCCAGGAATAGAAACAGGAGCAGATACAGAACGAACATTCACTGTCCTCTGTGCCTTCATTCCTCTTCTCACTTTTCTCAGAAAATTACCTCCACCAAACTTGCTTACTAGACTGATGTAATTGGCTTTTCCAGGGTAGATTAGTTTCATAATTCCTGCAGGGTAGCCTTGAGAACCTTTTTCCTCTGAATAAAAGCCTATCATTTCTAAAGAAATCATACCTATCACATCCACACTGTCCTTTTTTAGTGAACGTGCATGAACAGCACTTCCCATCATAAAATCTCTAAAAAATGGAGGTTCTTCTAGGGTGTATGCTACTAAATCTATTCGGTAAGAAAGTTCAGTTTGATTTAGGTTTAATAATCGGGCCAGTTCGATGAGAGAACTTACACCGCTGGCATTGTCATCCGCTCCCTGCTGCTGTCCGCAGACATCATAATGCGCTCCGATTATTAATCGAGGAGCATCCTCAGGGCCGAAAGAGCTTATGACATTAAAATAAGTATTCTTCTTGTCGTTAAAGTTTTGCTTTTCAGTTCTATTAGAGAATTCAGATAAAGCCCTGAATACATAATTCCCTGCACGAGTAAGCTCTTTGGTGTTATTCCAAGTTCGGTATACAGAGTCATTGCACAGGGAATCTACAGATGACCTCATTAGGTTAGCATCTGCAGTATGGGTAGGCTTCCGCTTTTTCTTATGCACGTCTGTAGCTCCGAGTGTGAAGAAAGGAGAACTACACAATAGAAGAACCAAAAAAGAGATTTTGAAGAACCGCCTATTCACTAGGGGTGGTTTGAAATTTAGCTTTCTTAGAGCCCCTATACATCTCATATTTAATAAACTTACACTCTAGAGGTCCGTTCATTAATGGGATTTTTCTGCTAGGTCTTAACCCTACATTCTTAAATGCTTCTTTATTAGAGCTAATTATCCATGCATCAAAACCATCAAAATCGCTCTTCAGTTTATCGCCTACTCCTTTATATAAAGTAAGTACATCCAGTGTGTTTAGCCTTTCACCATAAGGAGGATTCATGATGATAACACCCGGTTCTCCAGTGTACTCTAAATCACTAAACATCGTTTTCTGAAAAGAAATATGTTCACTAAATCCTAATCCTTTAGCTGCATCTTCAGCTATCTCTATGGCTTTATAATTACCGTCTGTTCCTAGAATAGGAGCTTGGGGCTTGGTGATTCTAGCCATTGCTTCCTTTTTAACTTTAAGAAAAAGAGCTTCGTCATAATTTTTCCAATTCATAAAGCCGAATTCTTTTCTTAGAATATTAGCTGGAGTATTGGTAGAAACCATGCATGCTTCTAGCGCTAGAGTTCCAGAACCACACATTGGATCTAAAAAGGGTTTGTCTGGAGTCCAGCCCGATAGTTTTATCATTCCAGCCGCCAATACTTCATTTAATGGAGCCCCGTGACCAGATTGTCTATATCCTCTTTTATGAAGTCCGTCACCAGAACTGTCTAGTGAGATATCAAATTCAGCTTCGTTTACGTGGATGTTTATCTTAATGTCAGGATTGACAGGGTCTACATTTGGACGTTCCCCTAAATGTTCTCTAAACATATCCACGATAGCATCTTTAGCTTTTAACGCTACGTACTTCGAGTGATTAAAATATTCAGAGTGAACAGAGGAAGTTATAGCGAAGGTTTGGTTTAAATCCATTACCGACATCCAATCGAACATGCCCACTTGCTTATAGAGCACACTTTCTTTATGAGCTCTAAACCAGAAGAGGGGTTTTAATATAGAAACCGCGCATCTCAATTCTAAATTAGCTCGGTAGAGTAGTTCAAGGTCACCTTCGAAGAAAACGGCTCTTCTTTTTTCTTGGATATTACTCGCTCCTAACTCTTTTAATTCTTCGGCTACTAAGGGTTCCATCCCCATCATAGTCTTGGCTACGTATCTTGTATTTTTTTCTGACATCTGACTGCAAATTTCGTGTATAAAATGGGTCCTGTGAACAGAACTTCACTTTTCTCAACCTAAAATTGTGAATTAGTTTCAGGTCTTGTTTTAGTGTGCACTGCTTTTTTAGACCATATTTACAGTGTACCCTTGGATATATAAAGCTTTTGTAAGTTTTAAATCATAACAGTTAAGGTTCAAATACAAGTGGCGTTCTGGTAAGCGCCACTTTTTTTATGCCCTATAATTTCATAAAAAAGCCCTGAACTCTTCAGTCCAAGGCTTTTAATATCTGTTCACTAATTCTTAACCTAAGAATGGGTATTTATAATCTTTAGGAGTAACTAGTGTTTCTTTGATGGTTCTTGGAGAAACCCATCTAAGTAAGTTGATGTAACTACCCGCTTTATCGTTAGTACCAGAACCTCTACCGCCACCAAATGGCTGTTGTCCTACTACAGCTCCAGTAGGCTTGTCATTAATGTAGAAGTTTCCTGCAGCATTTTCCAATACTTTCATAGCCTCAACTATAGCGTATCTATCTTTAGAGAAAATAGCTCCAGTTAATGCGTACTCAGAAGTTTCGTCCACCATTTTAAGCATTTCTGCCCAAGTGCTGTCTTCATAAACGTATATGGTCATAACAGGCCCGAAGATTTCTTCGCACATTGTTCTGAACTTAGGATTAGTCGTTACTACTACGGTAGGCTCTACAAAGTATCCCTTAGATCCATCATAGTTTCCTCCTGCTATAATTTCAGCATCATCTTGTTCCTTTATGAAATCGATGTAAGCAGAAATTTTATCGAACGAGTTTTTATCTATTACCGCATTTATAAAGTTACTGAAGTCCTCAGGGCTTCCCATTTTAAATGAAGCGAGATCCGTAATTACTTTTTCCTTTACAGCAGGCCACATACTGGCAGGAACATAAGCTCTACTAGCCGCAGAACATTTCTGTCCTTGGAATTCGAAAGCTCCTCTAGAAATTCCTGTAGCTACTTCCAATGGATGTGCAGAAGGGTGAGCTACTATGAAATCTTTTCCTCCAGTCTCACCTACTATTCTTGGGTAAGTTCTATACTTGGCAATGTTCGTTCCTATAGTTTTCCATAATTGTCTGAAAACACCAGTACTTCCAGTAAAGTGTAAACCAGCAAAATCTCTATGGTTAAACACTACTTCACCAGCCTCAGGTCCGTCTACAGTAACCATATTGATTACTCCATCAGGTAAACCTGCCTCTCTAAATAGTTCCATAATTACCTGCGCAGAATACACTTGTGAGTCAGCTGGCTTCCATACTACTGTGTTCCCCATCATGGCTACACAAGCAGGTAAGTTGGCAGCTATCGCAGTAAAGTTAAAAGGAGTGATACAGAACACGAATCCTTCTAAAGGTCTATATTCTAATCTATTCCATATTCCATCGCTAGATTCAGGCTGTTGACCATAAATATCTTGAACGAAGGCTGCATTGAACCTTAAGAAATCGATTAGCTCGCATGAAGCATCTATCTCTGCTTGGTAAGCATTTTTACTTTGTGCTAACATTGTAGCAGCATTCATTTTAGCTCTATACGGTCCAGCTAATAAATCAGCGGCCTTTAAGAAGATAGAAACTCTATGTTCCCAGGGCATGTTAGACCAAGCTTCTTTAGCTTCTAATGCAGCGTCTATAGCATCTTCAACATGCTTTTTAGTTCCAAAATTGAAATGACCTATAACATGCTGATGATCATGAGGAGGAGACATAGAAACTTTCTTTTCAGTTCTCACTTCTTCGCTTCCTATATACATAGGAACGTCTATAGTAGAGTTAAACATCTCCTTATACTTAGCTTTAAGCTCTTCTCTTTCAGGAGTTCCAGGCCCGTAACTCAGTACGGTTTCATTAATCGGATAGGGTACGTTGTAGATTCCTTTTGACATGTGTTATTGATTTTTTTTGCGTTGCAAAGCTAGTAAAACCTAAGCAACTCAAGATGGAAATAGAAATTGGATTATAAGTAGATTAGAATGCTCTTATCAAGCGGATTACTACTATAATTAAGGTGTAGTATAGAGAAACGTAAAGGGTGCGAATTACTGAATTTCTGCAGTTAATCCTCTATCTAAAAGAGCAGTACACATAGGCTCTAGATCATCGTAGTCTCCTTCTTTAACAGTGCATCTTCCTTTAAAATGCACTAAAATAGTACATTGCTCAGCCTGAATAGCTTCATGGCCACATACCTTAATCAGTGCGTCTATTACAAAGTCGAAGGAGTTTACCTCATCATTGAAAAGAACTATTTTATTAGAAACAGCTTCTTCTACGAGTACATCTGAATCTTCTTGTGTATGTGTGGAGTTTGTTATTTTCATATACGCGTACAAAGGTAAATAAACCATTAGAAAATTATTCGGTTATGTGATGTGTAATTAACATCGCCTCTTTGAATAGAAGATTTAGATTAATCCATAGTTTTGGACTCTAAATGAAAGTAGAATTAATAGCAGAATTATCAGGGCACGCAGCTCCAGTTTATGCCATTCAGGCAGACGGAGAATTGCTGTATTCGGCTAGCTCCGATAGGATGTTAGCTTCGTGGTCTATGCGTCTCAATGAGCCCAATCCTTTTAGCGTAAAGGCAGAGTCTGGTATTTACTGCTTTTCTATTTCAGACTCTTTTTTAATTTTAGGCTGTTCCTCTGGAAATGTCCACGTGATAGATTTAGCCGCCAAAAAGGAAATAAAAAACTTTAAGGTTCACAAAAAAGGAGTTTACTCGATAGAGCTACTCGTAGATAAAGACCTACTTATTACTGGTGGAGGTGATGGTATTGTTAATTTTTTCAGGCTGTCTACTCTAGAGTTGATACGAAGCATTAAAATTTCCTCTCTTAAAATTAGAACGATTCTCTTTGATAAAGCTCGTGAGTTAATTTATGTAGGCTGCGGAGAAGGAATGGTGCGCGTATTTGAGCTAGATTATTTTAATGAGGTAAATAGTTTTCGTGCTTCTGAAGAAAGTGTGAATGAGATTATAAAGCATCCATCAAAACCTCTTTTAATAACGACTGGAAAAGATGGTCATATTCATTTCTGGAAGGAAGACACGTTCGAGAAATTTAGAAGTATAGCAGCGCATAATATGACGATTTATAAACTAGCCATTAGCCCCGATAATAAGTTGGCGGCTTCGGTTAGCAGAGATAAAAGTATTAAGCTGTGGGAGGTAGATTCTTTTGATATCTTAAAGAAAATAGACCGAAGAACGGATAAAGGCCATACACATAGTGTAAATGATATTTCATGGATAAACGAGAATGAATTTTTTAGTGCAGGAGATGATAGGATTATCAGAAGATGGAAAATAGGAGAGTAAATCAGAAGAAGGTTTCTTTAAATAAACCCCTAATCCTATTGGGCTTGTGTATGCTTTTTTTTCTTTTATGCAAGTACTCGATTTCCGTTTATAGCTTTTATGAGTTAGTCTATTTTAAGGTTATTCAGGGTGTTTTATTGGCCATACAACGTGTCTCAGGTCAGCTAGGTTATATCATTATACTGGCAGTAGTTTTAATCAAAACTCTTCTGTGTTTTAAATCTAAAGGCTGGAAAAACAAACTTACTCGACTCCTAAGAGGCTTGCTGTATATAATTTCTAGCTTTTTCATTTTGTGGGGATTTCATTACGCTCAACCTACTCTAGAAACTAGAGCTAACTTGAATGCAGCGGAGTTAGAAGTCTTAATGGTCAAACAAGTGGAGCTTGTAAACTCACTCCGAGCAGAGATGTTTGAACTTGAATTAAGAGAGTTTGATCTAACCAAAGGGCTTAAAGAAACTCTTGAAACCAACCTGAGAAAACAAGCTGAAAATTTAAGGTCAGAAAGTAAAAGCGTTGCTTATCCTGCTTCTTTTCAGATAAATGGAGGATTAAGAAAAATGGGAATTGCGGGCATTTATTTTCCTTTTTCGGGAGAGCCTCTTTATGATGATTCAGCCCCATTGCTGCGCAAGACATTTACCTATGCGCATGAGTTTTTTCATGGAAGAGGAGTTACAGGAGAGGATGAGTGTAATTATTTAGCATATAAAACCTTAGTAGATTCTAAAATTGGGTTTTTACAGTACGTAGCTCATTTAGATGCCCTGTTAACCTTGAAGTTTCTATTGGGTAAAGAAGATGAAGAAATGGGTAGAGTACTAAATCAGCGCACCCTAGATGATATAAGCTTTTTAAGAGAGGATTCTAAAAAGTACAGAAGCTCATTTCATGCTGTCTCTTCGGCATCGAATGATTTATACCTTAAAATTTTAAGTAGTGCAGAGGGAGTGGAGGCGTATAATAGTTACGTGAAATGGATAGATTCCTGACTATCTTTTCTGAACTATAAGCTCTACCGTATCTGTCGTTTCGAAATCAGAGGTAGATAAGGAAATTCCATCGGCTGTTATTTCTACCCTGTATTTATCAGTATATGTAGCTCTCTCATACATGTAGGCGCAGATGAGCGTATCCTGCTCAGCGTTTAGGTTCCAAGAGCCCAAAGCACCCGCTCTAAAGAAATCAGAATGCAGAAGTAATCCATCCTCTTTAAAATCGAAAATCATACTCTCAAGTTCAGCTTTTAGGATTTGATGAATACCTTCAGAGTAAGGAGATATGTTTACTTCTTCTACCGTCCACTTTCCGTTTAAGGAGACAGATGGAGGTGCACTGCAGTGAATGAGTAGTACTGCGCATAAAGCGCCAAAAATCAGCTTTCTAACCAATGGATTCATCATCTTTTAAGTAAGAGATTAGTTCGTTTACATTTGTGGTTTGTAGCAGGTAATTGCTGTATTTATGGAGCTTAAGGAGTAAGATGTCGCTTCCTTTCATATTCTCGCTGATGGCCATATTCACCATTTGTTCGTGCCCTAAGGCGTGCTCACACCAGAATAACTGATACTCTTCTTCATCTACATCATAAGCTGCTACCAGTTTATGGATGTTAGATTGTGCAAGCTCTAGAATTACAGGAGTCTTTAGAAAACTAATATCCCACATGTTCATATAGCCTATTCCGAAGTACGGGTAGAGCCATTTTTTATAGGTTATCTCATTCTCTATTAATCTCTCTTCTAACAGATTATTTAGCTGATTTACCCTATCGGAAATAGTATCTTGAGGATTGAATTGGGTGTAATTAGACCACCGTTTATTAGCATTATAATACTCATAATTTCCTAGCCTTAATTTGTATTCAAATCCCTTGTCTTCATTCAGAACATAGCCAGGGTAATACCATTTAAAGCCAGACTCTTTAGCGAATTCTATTTCCATTAGCATAGTGAAAATTCCTAAGCTAAAATTAGCATAATCTGGATGGTGAAGTCCCAGCAGACTGGCCACACTTCTTTCACCGAGATCGAAATAGCTGCATGCTACTAAACAGTCTCCATCATAAACACAAATCTCCTTAGTGTCAAATACCGTATTCCTGAATCCACTGTATAAAAAGTCGTGTAGTGATTCATGGATGAATCCTTGAAATTTCGATTTTTGAAGAGTATAGAGCTCTTCTTTCTGTTCGTTTAATCGAACATTTCCTATCTCTATTCTGAACTTAGCTTTCCCTCGTCTTTTTATTTTTGAGAGGCTTTTTTTAAGTAAGTGCTTCTCTAAATTTAGACGAATATTAATAACTGAGTAAAGGTTGTTTTCTAAACAGAGTAAGTCCATTTTATACAACATTACAGACCCTCTAAACCACCCGCTGGCTAGGTATTGATCATATCTCTTGGGAGATAATTTTTGGGGGAAGTGTGTCTGGACTACCATCTTGTGCGTTGCAATGTAGTTTTTTTCATGTAAATCCAAGAATTTTAAGACTACATTTACACTGAATTTGGTGAAGAGTAAGACATCGTCTTACGATTTTAAAAGGGAATCCAGTGTAATTCTGGGACTGTCCCCGCAGCTGTAAGTTCTGTTAAAAGAGTGTATTCTTAGAGTCACTGTCGAATTTTCGATGGGAAGACCACACTTCTTAGAATGAGTCAGAAAACCTGCCAGAGGAAATTAGGGTGAACATTCTCCGGGAATAGAGGAATACACATCAATAGTTAATCGGTTACAAATTTAACTTTAGGTGAAGGGCATTTTGTCTTTACTATCGTGCATAATTCTATTCGGAGCTTATAGTATAGCTCAGGAAGATAGCACTGCTGTGGTTAAACTTCAGGCGGCAGAAGTACTGTATCTGTCCACAAGTGAGGATTTAAAAGAACGAATCGCTACAGATTCCTTGGCCAAATTTTTATCTATTGATTTAGTATCTCTTCTTGAAGAAACACCATCTATTTGGGTTAATTCTTACGGAAAAAATGGAGCAGCTTCACCAGTGTTTAGGGGGACCTCTGCCGCGCATACTCAGGTTTACTGGAATGGCGTAAATATAAATTCCGCCACATTAGGCCAGTCAGATTTAAGAACAGTAAGATTAGGAGCAGGACAGGTTGTGTCTGTTAACCCAGGCCTTCAAAGTTTAAATGATGGAAGTGGAGGTTTAGGCGGAAGCATTCATGTAAATGATATTCTAAGAAGAGAAAATTCTGTGTCTTATGCGGCAGGAATAGGTAGTTTCAAAAAGCGGTATAATTCATTTTCGAGTAATCTAGTGGTGAAAAAATGGTTATTCAAAACTTCAGTACGCTTAGACAAAGAAGAAAATGACTTCGAGTTCATTAATACATCCTTATCAGAAAATCCAATTCAAAAAAGGCTAGACGAGCATTTAAATTCAGTGGTACTTTCCCAGTCTGTAAATAGACAAATAGGATTGAAAAACAACCTAACTTTTCATGGCTTCTACAGCAAGCTAGATAGAGGAGTAGCCGATGGAGTAGCCTCTGTGCAGACAGAAGGAGAGCTGCTAGATAACTCTATTAGAGGATTATTAAACTGGAAAAGACACAGCGTATGGAATCATGAAGCTCAGCTTTATGCCAGTAAAGAGGTTATGAATTATGACCAGAATGTGCAGAGTGAGTTTATTATTTTTTCTCAAGCTTTTAATTATCAGTTAAACAGAAAAATAGCTGATAACCTAAATTTAAACTTATCCTCAGAAAACCAATTTTACCAGGTTAAAAGTGATGGTTTTTCTGAAAGGAAAGATGTAGGAAGGCATTCTCTAAAAGCCAAATTAGGAGGAGGTTATAAGAAATTCACTTATGATTTACTGGTAAGACAGGAGATGTTCAGGGATAAGCTATCTAATACCATGTATTCTATATCTGGAGCATACAGCATTAGTAAAGGTCTTAAAATGAAAATATCAGCAGGAAGAACTTTTAGGTTTCCTGAGCTTAACGCCTTATTCTGGAATGTAGGAGGAAACCCAGAGTTACTTCCTGAAAACGGAGTAAGTGCAGAAGCAGTGCTTTCTTATACCAGTAATAAGGTCTCCACTACTATCTCCGTGTACGCTATGAATAATGATAATTTGATTCAGTGGCGACCTATAGACGGAACATGGACTCCCGAAAATTTCCAAAAAGCAGAAATAAAAGGAACGGAGGTAAAAGTCAATTATCAAGTTTGGAAAAGAGCTAATCATGGTCTCTCTCTTAATGGGAGCTATTCTTTTAATGACAGTCAAGTGAGAATGAATGATGACTGGGTGACCAATAGTTACAGACCTAAACATTCTGCGAGGGGTGGAGCATATATCCATAGTAAATGGCTAAATATTAGGTATAGCGGACGGTTTCTTTCTAGCAGAAACTCAACTTTAAATAGCCAAGAAGATTTACTTGGTTTCTATATCTCTTCTCTTAGTTTATCGAGAGCGCTAAATCTAGCTAAGAGATTTAAATGTGAGATCCACCTCAAAATAAACAACCTAACAGATACAGCCTACGAGCTAAGGAAATGGTATCCAATGCCACCAAGAAATTATTTAATCACCGTTAATTTTAAACACAAATGAAAAAAACACTTTTAGCACTTTTAATCACTTTCTCATTATTCTCATGTGATAAGGATGAAGACAGTAATGACGACAATACTGAAGAAGGCTGCACAGTTAATACTACAGGTTTAGATAAAGTATTTATTACGCACGAAGGAAACTTCGGTTCAGCTAATGCTGAGATAGGCTTATGGGATTTGGCTGCCAATAGTTTTACTGCAGATGTATATGACTGTAAGAATGATGAAGTCTTCGGGGATACCTTTCAGTCTTTTTATGTAGCTGGAGAAAGAATATTTTGGGTAATTAATAATAGCGGAAAAATAGTGGTAACAGATAAGTCATTTAATAAGTTAGGTGAAATTACTGGGCTTACTTCCCCACGATATTTCGTTCCTGTCGATGAGAATTACGCTTACGTTACGGATTTATTTAGCGGAGTAATTACTGTAGTAAATCATCAGACCTATACGGTCTCTCATACTATTCCTGTAGCCGTGGAATGGACAGAAAAGGCATTCGTATTTGAAGGAAACGCATACTTAGTAGGTTCTACACTGATAGATAATGTAAATTATATTTATGACTATTCAGTAGTAAAAGTAAATCTATCGGATGAGACAGTATCCTATATAGATGTACCTTTTTCTGTATCGGATGCAGATACAGACGAGTTGGGTAGGTTATGGTTAGTAGGTTCAGATTTAGAATTTAATCCATTGGCATACACGCTAGACATGAGTTCAGACGAGCTTACTATGGCTGTAGATGATTTTGCGGGTAGTAGCGTGGCATTCGTTCGAGTAAATAACTCTAATGAGAATGTATATGGCATAGTAGATGGAGATGTTTATGAGTTAGATAGAGCTACTAATAGCACTTCCCTAGTCTCAGATTTAGACCTTACATATGTATACGGTTTTGATGTAAATCAGAATAATAACGATATGTATGTGTTAGACGCATCTGATTTCTCAGGTAATGGGTCAGCGGTTAGAATTAACGAAGCTGGAGAGATCTATAGCCAAATAGAAGTAGGAATTATTCCTAAGGCAGTCTTAGTGCCTTAATATTCACAATAAATACAAATGGAGGCGTTGCAATGGAATATTATTGCAACGCCTCTTTTATTTAAACTTATTTCCTTTTTCTTACTGGGAGCAACGGTCTGAATGCATTACTGGGATCAACCTACTCACAAAACGTGGTTTTTTTTCAGGCTTGAAATCAGGGCCTAGAAAAAAGGCATTTACAAAGCGGGTTGTTTTATAAACGATTAATATTCTTCAGATAAAAAAGACTTAATCTTTATGATAATCAAAATCATCTTCCTTTATTAATCGGCTGAAAGTGTTGAATCTAGCTTTCACAAATACGATGAAATCATACTGAGAAGTATTCTGTAAAAGGTAATCTGAGATGTTTATGTATTCGATAAATCCGTCAAACTCATCCTCTGAGAGGTCTATAATTTCATACGCCACATATTTCTTAAAGAGCTCTTTAAGTAAGGCTTTTCTTCGGTCATCGTTTTCCAGCTCTATCACTTTTCGCTTACTCTGTTCTCTTTTACTAAACTGTTGGTAAAGAAAGGTAATGGGAGAGCTTAAAGGGTCTATTCCAGAAAGCATATAATCTTTCTTATCATACCCTAAGTCCTCTATATCTTTCTGGATTTGCATGAGGTCTCTTTCAGCTATAACAGTGGCTTGACCCACGTAGTAGCTCATTAGTGGTAGAGTAACAGTGACGTTAAAGCTGTCCTTGTCTAGGCTGTCTGCGTAGCAATAAAAAGAGGCCTTTCTCCCAAATGATCCAATTCGAATAGTATCCTTTCTAGGAGCATCATAAGAAAAGCTTCCATCAAGTTCAACGAATATTCCTAAGTAGGTTCTCTCGTTGACTATTATGGCGTCACTGACAGAGTTTCCGTGCGTATCATTGACTACTCCGCTAATGGTAATGTAAGAACTGTCCTGCTGGCCAATACAGGAAAAAGAAAATAAGAGGGAGAAAAAGAAAATAAGACACCGCATAATAGACATAATGTCAAAAGTAGTGCCTTATTTTCTGATATGTCATAGTTTATAGTTTTTTAGAGAATCGCTCTCCATTTCAATTGAATTAGGAACGTAATTTTCATCATAATGCAGCTTATAGCCATCTTCAAAAATGTATGATTTTCCTTTTTTCACATTGTTTAGTTGAATCCTAGAGGTGTTCTTGTCTAGAGTGACTCTTTTTCCTTCTGGTACATAGACTACTATTTCTACACGCTGGCTTCTGTACCCGTCTTCTCTAGGAATCCTGATGTAAGGGGAGAGCCTGAGTGTATCACCTCTTAATTCACTGTAGAAAGAGATGTTTTCGGCAAAATTTATAGCCTCTAGTGACTTTCCTCCTTGGCTTTCTTTGATGATTTTTATTTTAAAATCATCAGATTTAGAATCTCCAATTTCGAAGCTTACTCCTTGTCCATTTATGAATTGATTCTCTGTTAGCTTCATTACTTCCCAGTAAGGAGTATGCTGTCCATCTAAGTTGAGGTTAGAGTGAAATTCATCATCAGGTAAAAGCATTACATGGAGGTTCTCTGTTTCAGAACCAGAAGACATGATTTCTTCTGACATTCCATCTTCGTGATACCCATGCACAGTTCTAATAATTCCTGTACTAGCGGTGAAAATTCCTATTATAAATAAGATGATCAGTGAAGTTCCTAAACCTTTAGCAGCGTATCTATTTCCTGAAAGGATTCTAATGGCTCCATAAATTAACCCAATGATAGGCGTAAGAATTAACAATGTGACTCCTATAATACTGAGGAAAAAGTTGGCATTTCCATGGAATATCATTTCTCTTATTTCAGCTAGAGAAAAGGAGTTGTCATTAATGTTAAGCTCAGAGTCTGGGCTTAACAATGCTGCCACTAAGCCTATCAATAAACCTATAGCCAATACTCCGAAGAACACTCCAATTAACTTTAGAATTATTCTTCCCAATGCTCCGAAAACTGTTCCTAATAGTTCTAGAAGTCTGTCTATAACCGACCTTACCCGTCTATTGGTGTTAGTCATCGAAGCACTGTTCGAAAAATCAGTCACTTTTTTTTTTATGTTTTCTACGTTGATTTTCTCTCCGTGCATTCTAAGCTTTTCAGAGGTAGTCATTGCTTTAGGGATTACTATCCAAAGAATAATATAAAGCGGAATTCCAAAGCCTGCAAACACTACTAGTAGTATACTGGCTATTCTTAGAATAATAGGGTCTATGTCGAAATAATGTCCAAGCCCTGAACAAACTCCACCTAGTACTTTGTCATCTGGATCTCTATATATTTTTCTCTTCTCATTTGTGTAATTATTAGAGCTCGCTCCTGAAGAATGGTGAGCGTTTTCAAACGAGGGCTCATCCGTATAGTCTTCAGGTTTGCCCATTACTTGTATTACCTGTTCTACATCTTTAATGGTGATTACCTCTTTTTTATCGGCTAGTTTTTCATGAAAAAGCTCAGCTATTCTTGCTTCTACATCGTTTAAAATCTCATCTCCACCCTCATCAGACTGAAAAATAGCTTTGATGCGATTTAAGTAGGTAGCTAGCACGGCATAGGCATTCTCTTCTATGTAGAAAACAAATCCACTTATGTTAACTGTTACTGTCTTATTCATTTTGTTGCTTTTTTAGTGATTGTGAGAACGGCTTTGTTTAATTCTTTCCATGAATTAGTGAGTTCATTCAGGAAATTTTCGCCTACGGTGGTTAACTTATAATATTTTCTAGGAGGTCCAGAAGTACTTTCTTCCCATCTATAAGTAAGTAATCCCGCATTTTTTAATCTTGTAAGAAGAGGGTATAAGGTTCCTTCAACGACTAAGAGTTTACTTTCTTTTAATTCCGATAAAATATCAGAGGGATAGGCTTCTCTATTCCCCAGAATACTTAGAATGCAATACTCAAGAATGCCTTTTCGCATTTGAGCTTTTGTGTTTTCTATATTCATATTCAGTGGGTTATTTGAATTACTAAGGTTACGCCTAGTAATAGTTTATGCAAATATATATCTTTAAGAAGGTACTATGTAAAACAAAGTACTATATTTTATTATTTTAACATTTTAGAATTACAGAGGAGCGAGGTTTTGTACCTTGAATTTCTCACGTTTATCGCACTTTTGTATGGTGGAAATTAAATGAGCCCTTTTAATTCTTATCTTGGTATTCTAGTAATTATGAAACCGTATTGGTCTGCTTTCCGTAAGAGAAAGTTGATTAACAAAATTTCCCAGCCGTAATGGAGCGAACACAAGAAGTTGACCATGCGTCAATACAAAAAATAATTATTATTGGATTAGGTCTACTTATGATGAATGTCATATTTATCTCATGTAGAAGCGGTCACGCCAAATGTTCTGCTTACGATCAAGTGGAAACGATTCAAGAACTTCCTGAATAGACAAGTAGTAAGAAATCACTACGTTAAGGGGAGCTGTTTATTCAGCTCCTTTTTTTTGTAACTTAAACATCCTCATAAAGTTGCAAGAGATAGTATGCGAATCAATATCGTTTAAGAAAAAGTGTGCGTAAAAAAAGGTAATCCCTGATTACTCTGCGCCAACATTAATCCAATTTGTCACCTATGAAAACACAAAATCAACTCTCCCTTGATGTAACGTTTGTTTACGAAACTTTAATTAATAACGGGGTAGCCATTGTACCATCCAAATTAGGATATGGAATTATGGCTATTACTCGCAAAGGGGTAGATAAGCTTTACAAACTTAAGAATAGGCCCATGAATAAACCTACCGGTATTCTGGCAACACCATTAATCTTTAAAGAGCTTACTCACTCTAAGTACAGTAGTGATGTTCATAAGGTTAGTTATCCTATTGGCTTTATTGAGAAACCAATAGCGAACCATTCAGTCTTGGATAAGCTTCCTAACTATGTAGACCAAAATGGAACTATTTCATTCTTTATGAATATGGATTCATTTATGACTAAGCTGGCAAGGTATGCATGGGAAAGAGGCGAGTTAGTTGTTATTTCTAGTTGTAATAAATCAGGAGAAGGAAATGTGCTAAATTTTGATGATTTACATTTCGATTTTAAAGAAAGTGCAGATTTTTACTTTCAGAATGATGATTTATCTATTCTAGATGAGCGGAGTGCGTTAGATGCCATAACAAGTACTATGATTAATCTAACGACTAATAAAATTACTAGATTAGGATTGTATGCCGAAAGAACGAGAGCCATCGCTTGGGAGAACAATCTAATAAATGAAGTGAATGAGATATTAAAAAAATCTGCATCTAAAAACACACAGTTTGCTTCGTGCATGTATATGCTCGCTTTTAAAGAAAGCACTTATGATAGAATAAAACATAGTCAAGAAATCGATTGGTTAGTATTAGATCTAGAGGATGGATGTCCAGCTGAGGAAAAGCAAAATGCTCGTGAATTAATTGAAAAACATGCGAAATTAGATACGTTTTCGAATCATCAAGTAGCAGTCCGATTGAATGAATTGTCTAACGTCAATGATTTAAGAAAAGATTTAGCTATAAGTTACACTCGAAATATTAAAGGGTTTGCGCTTCCTATGCTTACCTGCGCAGAAGATGTAAAGGAATATGATAGAATGATCACCGAAATAGAAGAATGGTTGAACATACCCAAGCATTCATTTAAGTTTTTTCCAATTATAGAAACGGTGGAAGGCTTAAATAACGCTGTTTCTATAGCCAAAGCTTCTTCTAGAAATGTAGCTATGTTCTTAGGACATGCAGACTTATTTAGTCAAACGTTTACTGAAAGAACGATAGAAAATTTACATGGAGTAAGGTCCACTTATTTGTGGGCTGCCAAAGAAGCTAGAATCGCTGCATTCGATACCCCGTATGAAAATGTAAAAGACCTTACAGGATTAGAGAAAGATGCCAAGGCCGCTAAAAGCTTAGGTTTGGATGGGAAGGTCGCATTAAGTTTTGACCAGGTAAATACAATAAATAGAATTTTCAGAATCCCAAGGAAACGGAAAGAAGAGATAAAAACAGTTCTTTCAAAATACAAAGGAGGATGTGAAATTATAGATGGTCAGTTCATAGCGCCTCCAATAGTAAAAAAACTAAAACAAGAGCTCTTAAAGGGAGTTTACAAGCCGGTAAAAGCCAAACCATACTCAGTGAGAGGGAAAATCATTAACTATGGGTTGGATTATAAAAATGCTTATCCAGGTCTAGTGGTTCCTAGTCCTTATGAAACGACTGTAGATGAATCATGGATAACAGGATGGCAGGGAATGGTTCAAACAGGAAACCCGCTAGAAACTAGCTTAGAGTTCTGTTTAGAATTAGGTCTTGAGAAAAGGTTGATTCCTTTTGAATGCCTAATAAATTTAGGGTTGTGTTTAGCTGTAGAGTCTTTTTCTGAATCTAGTTTATTCCACTTAGGAATAAGTAATGTGATTTATGAAAAACCTGCTTATGTAGGTGATACTATAAGGTCTGTTATGATTCTAGATGAGATTTCTCCTGCCTCTAGTAAGAAATATGCCGTATTTAAAACGAGAATGGTTTTACTCAACCAACGGAATGAGAGAGTGGTTAGCATGAATAGAAATTCGCTATTCCCTTACATAAAGCATGAAGATATACCAGCACCTAAAGTGGATAAAACCAGTCCGTTTTTAAAATATTTTGCTGGAGAGAAAACTTATTTAAGAGATGCTATTCTCGAAAAGGCTAAAAAGTCTTCTTTAGCGATTCTAGATGATGTTAGTCCTTTTAAGAAAGGAGATTTAATTTTACACAGTATAACTAGACCGATGGGGCTTAGTAATAGTCTCTTGTATTCTACTTTATATAAGAACACTCATCCTCTGCATATTAATAGCGCCCGCTATGGAATGGAAGGGTTAGTCGTTTGTGGAGGGTTTATAATCCCTTTAATTCATGCCTCAGCTAGCAGAGATATTCGGTTTGCCCTAGATCATGAGATAGTAGATACGATGCACATTAATAAAATACATCATGAAGATTCTATAGGAGCTATGAGCTATATTTTAGACTCAGTCATAGAGGATGGAATAGAGTGTTTAACTATTAGGACATTTGGGCTTAAAAATGTAGATGCTGAAAAAGAGCTTTTCAAACTTGATATTCCCATAGAGCTGTTAGCCAGTCCTAAGATTAAACCGAGCGAAATAGAACTCTTATGTAAAGTTTACTGCCCTGAGTTACAGCAGAAAATTTGTGCCAGACTCACTTGGAAAATGTGGAGAAAGGCCTAGTTGCAAAGTGAATTTGGCGCCCGAACGTATTATCAAATCATTGGGAATTTAATTAAATAATCTCTAAAAGCTCAGTTAGAGTTAAGGCGCCTTTGTCTTTGTTATACCATTTTTGAATTTCTGTAGAAAGTTCGCTATATGGTGGTTTAGGTTCTTCTAGGTTTTTATAAGCCAGTACTTTTTCCTGTGCTGGCTCTGGTCTAGGACCCCACCTTCCTATTTCTTCCGTATTTTCATTCAGAATAGATAGAATGGGTATAGACTCGGCTCCATTGGTAAGGTAATGTTTCATGAGCTCTTCATTGGAGTCTCTGAGTACTATTTTAAGTTCTACTTGAGCGTTTAAGTCTGCGAGTTTGGCTATAATAGGAACAGTTTGTGAGGCATCACCGCACCAGGATTCTGTAATAAGTAGCCAAGTTTGTTTATTCGCTATGGATGTAACTTTCAGAGAAATTTCTGGAGCTAATTTGATGGTTTTAAAAACCCGAAGCATTCTGGTTAATCCCAGTTTCGAGTAAGTGAAGAACTCTTCGTTATCCTGAAAACTGGTGGCTTTATTTTCTAAATGCAGTTTTTCTATTAAGGAAATATACCCCTCAAAGCTTAAAGCCTTTTCTAAGGACTTTTGAATTCTTTTTTTCTTTTCCATTGCAACGCTAAAGAAACTCATAAATGTCTAATCTATTATTAAAATAGTTTAATATTTGTAGTATGAAATGGACAGGTAATATTAGGAAAATGAGAACGGAATTATCGGAAGAGGTTCAGTATACTCTTCCGTTATATGACGTGATAGAGCCTTTAGAGATGGTTTCAATGAACCAATTCATAGGGCAGGAGATAAGCCTCCAGTTCGAAAATGAAATAAACTGTGTAGTTACAGGAAAGAGAATAAAAAAAGCATACGGAGATGGGATGAGCTACGATGCGTTTATGAGTTCTCCAATGGCATCTCCCAGTATAATAAGGCCGGAGCTAAGCAGAATACACGAAGGGATAGCTTTGAGAGATAAGGAATGGGAGGAAAAACACCATTTAACTCCTCATTTAGTATACCTCTCTCTAACCAGTGAGGTGAAAGTAGGGGTGACTAGAGAAACCAATATTCCTTACAGATGGATAGACCAAGGGGCCGTAGAAGCTATTATACTGGCAGAGGTTCCATACAGGCAGTTGGCGGGAGCTATAGAAGTGGCGTTAAAAGAGTACAGGTCGGATAAAACCAACTGGAGAAAAATGCTTAAGAATGAATATGAACCCACTGATCTTTTAGATCATAAGGATGAGCTTATAGAGTATTTAGATGAAGATCTCCAGCAGTTCATTTCAGACAATGATGAAATAACCAAAATTAAGTACCCAGTAATGTCTTATCCGATAAAGGTGACTTCGATGAAGCTGGATAAGATTCCTTTAATAGAAAAGAAGCTAAAGGGAATTAAAGGCCAGTATTTAATTTTCTCAGATGATACGGTTTTCAATATGAGAAGTCATTCTGGCTATAAAGTAACGCTAGAGGCATCCTAAATTGGCTGATATAAAAAAGCCAAGACGGTTCAAGTCTTGGCTCTAAATAAGATGTGTTTTAAGAGAGGTTACTCTTTTATTATTTTTCGGCTATACGTTTTGTCAGACTGAATTATCTGCAGAAAATAAGGTCCATCTGCCAGCACACTTAAGTTAATGCTTCCGTTATACTCAGATTCTCCAACTCTTATTTCTTCATAAACCGTTTTTCCTACTTGGTCATATATTAGGATTTTGAATTTATCAGAATTAGGAAGTTTAAATCGTAGAGTGAATTCTCCATTATTAGGATTAGGGAAGAAGTTTACGAAGTCAAACAGTAAATCATCATTAGTGCTTAATTTTTCAGCCGCATTTTCATTTACTTGAGTTAAGTCCTCAGGGGTGATAGGTTCTATATAAATAGAGATACTAATTTCTTCAGTTAAAATAGTGAGGTCTTCTAGTAATGGAGTTAGCATTTCTTCTATTTCTCTCTCGAACTCTCCAGAGTTGAACTCTTCATTCATTTCGAAATCCATCATCATTTCGTTAAGTCTTTCTTCTAGCCCCTGAAGATGAATACTGTCTTCCTCTCCGTCATATCTGAAGAAAAACTCTCCTTGCTGAGGCGGGGATTCAACCCCCTGAAACATATCGAACCCTTGATGGTGCTGCTGATCGTTTCTAGATCCTAATTCTCCTTTTAGCTTCAACTTTTTCCCATCTCTTAGGAGTTCTATTTTAATTTCATCTCCTTTATTTAAGTTCTTAATGATATAAGCTAACTCTTCGAATGTGCGTACTTCATCTTTAAATAGTTTGGTGATTCTGTCTCCTGGCTGAACTCCCATTATTTGTGCTGTAGAGTTGGGTGTTACATTTCCTATTAGAACACCTTCTTCATCATTTACAGAACATTCATAACTCGGTGAAACGCCTAAAAAAGCTTTTTCATCTTCTTCATCCATTCCAGGCAAGAGGTTTTCATTTTCCATGTGGAACTCGTAGATTCTCATTCCATTCTCATCGAGCTCCATTTCAGGGTTTTGATAATCAGAATAAGGGAAGGTTTTTAACTCGAAAGGAGACACCTTTTTCTCTCCTAGCGCGATGACTTCACTCAATAGTTCGCCATTTCTAGTATAGACAACCTCCACGCTGTCTCCAGGTTTAAGAACCCCTATACTAGAAACTAGTTCCTCTACGGAGTGGTATTTCTGTCCATTGAAGGAGATGAGTATATCTCCGCGTTGCAATCCTGCTTTCTCTGCCTGGCTGTCTTCTATAACATCCTGAATCAATACACCGTTTTTCTCAGGTAGCTCAGTAAGCATAACGCCAAGGAAGGCCTTGGACTCAAGCTCGAAATCAAACTCAGGCATATCGAAATATTCGATTTTAATATCTTGGTCGATATCTAATCCGTTTAACTTCTTGAGGTTTATTTCAAAGGATTGTCCTTCTTTTAAGTTTCCCAGTTCGTCTAGTACGCCTAACTCTGTCAGTATAGAGTTGATGTCTTGTCCAGCGCTAAGCTTAATGTTCTTTTCTATGATTGTAGTTTCCCCATTTTCAGACTTTTCTATTTTAATAATAGCCTGCCGGTTTTGTCCATATGTAATGGAATACATGCAAAGCATAAACGTAATAAAAGATAGTATTCTACTCATGGGGATGAATTTTACTCTCTCAAAGTTAATTCAGAGTTAGGGCAGGTGCTGTTAAATAGGTAAAAAAAGTGTTAAAGGAATTCTAGTGTTAGCTAGTCAGCGTTAAATAATCACCTTAAATCGTTGATAGTAAATGGTGGAGGATAAGTAAATAGTTTAACATTTATCCATTATTAACACCTAATCAGTTTTCTTGGAAGAGGTGGAAATTAGATAGGGGAACCACATGAATATCTGAGAAGTAGTAATGAAGGATGCTCATGTAATCATATCCTAGAGTACTCATTTTCATAGCTCCTTCTTGGCATAAACCTACTCCGTGGCCAAATCCTTTTCCTTGGATAGTTATGTTTTCACCGTTTTCTTTAGCAGTAAACAAAGTACTCCTAAGTCTAAATTCTGAGCGTACGTCTTTGAGGTGAATTTTATCAGCGAAGTAAACGGTTCTGTTTGTGTTAGAAAACTTATCTAAACTATCAAGTATGTTAGAGACACCTTTTCTCTGGAAAAACCCCATCCAATGAGCTTTTTTCACTTCTCTCTCCCAATCAGCATGTGGCATATCTAAACAGAAAGTATCCGGAACGGCTTTTAAGTAAGAGACAGCTCGGGTCCACACGTCTTCACTGTTAATAGTGTGTCCACCGCAGTTAGAGTGAAATGCTGTGGTAATCAGATTTATATCTTGATTTACCACTACCACGTCACTGGTAGAAATTGTCGAACTTATGATGTCAGGGTTACTGTTAGAGACTCCTTTGTATACCTGGCAGTGAACTTCATCACACAAATGAAAGCCACTTTTAGCATGTTTGAATTTATTAGCTAAGGCATAAGTTCGGCAGATTACTGCTTGAACTTTATAATATTCAGCATTTTGTTGAGATCCCGCTTCGGCTTCTACTACTCCAGATATATATACATCTAGGTCCTGAGTGTTTATAATACTCATTTTCTTCCCTCTGTTCCAAAAGTTCAAATGACCGGTAATTTTTCTTTTTAAAGAATGGCCCTTAGGTGAGATAGATAGTTCACAATTATTCTCGAGTGCTAAAAACTCTAGTTTCGAGGAGGAGGAGATGTTTAAGTTGATGCTAGTCATTAAAACAGCACCTGACTGGTGTGAGATAGTGGATTTTTCACCCATTTTCAGTGTTCCCACTAATGCATCATTAGAGTAAACTTCATAGCTCCCAGAATTCACGGTAATATGGGCAGATTTCACATTGAGGTGATGAAAGAGTCCTATCTTAATCGTCTCAGAATGAACAGAAATAGATGCTAATAGAAGTATGACCAATAGTAGATGCCGCATAGTACTAAATTAACGTCTGCATTGAATTAATTATTTGCTGTTAGCTAGAGTTTTTAACATGTGTGTGGCAGCTTTTTTACTAGCTCCCTCATGACCCAAAGCATGGTTTAACTGCTCATATTCTGTAAGCAGTTTATTTCTTTTAGAACCACTTTTGAGAATTAATTTCATTTCTGAAATTAAATTGGCCGTAGTAGCCTCGCCTTGGATCAATTCAGTAACCACCTCTTTATCCATGATCAAATTCACTAATGAGATGTATTTAACCTTGACTAATCTTCTCGCTATTTGATAACTGAGATTTCCTGCTTTATAAACGACTACTTGGGGCATATTATGAATAGCAGCTTCCAGTGTAGCCGTTCCACTAGTGACCCAGCCAGCCTCAGAGGCATGAAATAGGTCGTAAGTCTGGCCAAACACTAAATGAACTTTCTTAGAGAGAAATTTCTCGTATGCAGAAATGTCCTTGCTTGGAGCCCCTGCGATTACTATTTGATACTTAGGAAACTCTTCACTAGCTTCTAACATAATGCTGAGCATTCTTTCTATCTCTTGGGTTCTGCTTCCAGGAAGAACAGCTATAATAGGAGCAGAGCTTAAATTGTTTTTAGTTCTGAACTCATCGGCATTAAAATCTTCAGAAACTACGTCTAGTAGAGGATGGCCAACAAAGTTTACTTTAGAATCAAACTTTTCATAGAATTTAGCTTCAAAAGGAAGTATGGTATACATCTCATCCACGTATGCCTTTATTTTATGGACTCTGCTTTCTTTCCACGCCCATATAGTAGGTGAGATGTAGTATAAACTGAGAATGCCGGACTCCTTAGCGAATTTGGCCATTCTTAAATTAAACCCAGGATAGTCAATGAATATTACAGCGTCTGGTTGGAAGTCCGCTATTTGTGCTTTGCACCGCTTAAAGTTCGTGAGAATAGTACGGATATTCATAAGAACCTCAGTGAATCCCATGAAGGCCAGGTTTTTATAGTGCTCTAAAAGAACCATTCCTTGTTCTTCCATCAAATCTCCTCCCCATCCTTTGATCTCTAGGTGCGGATGTATTTCGCGCATGGCTTTTATAAGGTTAGCCCCATGAAGATCTCCTGAAGCTTCACCGCTTATAATAAATATTTTACGGTGATTTAAAGCCATGAACAAATAGCATAGGCCGCGCCTATTAGTATGATGAATAACATTACTCCATATGCGCTCCGGTCTCTTTTGGTGTGGTAAAACAGGCCGAATACGAAAACATTAGGGACTTGAGATAGGATGAGCATATTGGTGCGCATTAAATCTGAATTTAATAAATTCCAAGCAGTACCTAATTTATGACCTTTACTGAGCCAATAAGTCTCCACTAAAAGCATGCCTAGAAGAGACCCTAATATAGCGAAACCAATGCCTATCAATAAATGATCTATATTTTTTCTTATGCTCATAAAATTAGAATTCCCAATTGTTTAATGACGCGATACTGTGATGTGCAGTCATATCAAACTGAACTGGCACTACGCTCGCATAGCCCTTCTCTAGTGCAGCTATATCTGTATCTTCTCCCTTATCTAAATGAGTGAAAATTCCTTTTAGCCAGTAATACTCTCCGTTCATAGGATCCTGCCTCACTTCGAAATTATCTTTCCAAAACGCATTTCCCTGTCTACATATCTTAATTCCTTTTATCTCTTTATCAGGGAGATTGACATTTAAACAGGTGTTTTTATCTATCCCGTTTTTTAGTGCTCCTTCTATCACTTTTTCTATAGTGGCGTGGCAATGGGAAAAATCAGCATCTTCATCGTGATTCAATAAACTGAATCCAATGCTCGGAACGCCCTCTACTGCGCCTTCTACTGCGGCAGACATGGTGCCACTGTAGATCACATTTATAGAGTGATTGGCGCCATGATTTATTCCCGAAAGAAGTAAATCTGGCTTTTTTTTAAACACTTTATAAATAGCCAACTTCACACAGTCTACTGGAGTTCCTGTACAGCTGTAGGCTTCTATTCCTTCGTGTAAGGTGCTTTTTTTAACGCGTAGAATGTCGTTTATCGTTACCGCATGGCCCATTCCACTTTGTGGTTGGTCTGGAGCTACGACTAGCACATCGCCAAATTTTTTAGCAATGCTTATCAGCTCTGCGATGCCTTTGGCATGTATTCCGTCATCATTAGTGACGAGAATTAGGGGTTTTTCACTCAATTTTGTAAAATATATAAGTACAAACTTAGTTTCTACTTACGTAGATATGCAATTTAACTCATCAGTTTTTCATATTATTTGTTCACCAAAGCTTAGAACGTTATTCTTACTTCTAGGAATATGGATAAGTCTTCCGCCATCTGCGGAGGGTCAGTTCAGTAATATCTTAGAAAATTTTTCTTTAGTTCAGAATGGAAATACAGTCATCGCTAATTTTTCTATAGCCTCAGGAGCTTCGTGTAATGGTGTTACCTTGGAACGAAGGTTAGCAGATGATTCGACTTTCCAATTAGCAGGAGTTATACAAGGGGTATGCGGAGGCTCTGAATTTATCGAACATTATTCCATAGTTGATGAAAGTCCGAATTTAGGTGCTCTGAATAAATACCGATTAATTCTAGGGATCACAGGTAAATCATCAGAGGTGGTTATTCTCGTTATTGAATTAAATAATGAGTATACACTCTTTCCTCAGCCTATGCACGAAGAGGTGTTTATTAAGTTTAATAATCCGAATAATGAAGCTGTGACACTCCGCGTTTTTGATGCTCAAGGAAGAAGAGTTAAAGAACTAAAAGGATTAAATAATGACTTGATTTTTATAGATGGATCTTCATTGGGAAGTGGTCTTTTTATTTTTCAAATCGAATTTACTTCTTCAAGATTAATAAGTGGAAAGTTCATTCGGTTGGTTAATTGAGGCTGTTAAATTGATTTAAGTAAAGTATTCATGTGTGTTGAATTACAGTTTATTATGCTCGTATTTATATAGCGCCATTGTTTGTTTAAAAAACCCCACTTTTGCACTATGAAAGAAGCGTATATAGTAGATGGAATTAGAACCCCGATAGGAAGCTTTGGTGGTACTTTATCTCCAGTAAGAACGGATGATTTAGGAGCTATTCCTATTCGAGAATTGCTACGCAGAAATCCCTCTTTAGATCCCAGTGGAATAGAGGATGTTATTCTAGGTTGCGCTAATCAAGCTGGCGAGGACAATAGAAACGTAGCCAGAATGTCTTCACTTTTGGCAGGCTTGCCCTATTCTGTTCCTGGAGAAACAGTAAATAGGTTGTGTAGTTCTGGATTGGCTTCGGCTGTCCATGCCTCAAGAGCTATCAAGCAAGGAGAAGGAGATGTGTTTATAGCAGGTGGAGTGGAGCACATGACTAGAGGGCCGTGGGTTATATCTAAAGTTTCTAAACCATTCGGTAGAGATGCTCAAATGTTTGATTCTAGTTTTGGGTGGAGATTTATAAATCCAGCGCTAGAGAAGCTATACGGAGTAGACGGAATGGGCGTAACTGCCGAGAACTTAGTGGAGAAATACGGGATTAGCAGAGAAGATCAAGATAAATTTGCTGCTTGGAGTCAGTTTAAAGCAGCAGCTGCCAGAGAAAATGGCAGATTAGGACAAGAAATCGTTTCGGTAGAGATTCCTCAGAGAAAGAAAGATTCTATATTCTTTAGTCAGGATGAGTTTATACGGCCAGGAAGCACAGCAGAGGTGCTGGCTAAGTTAAGACCAGCGTTCAAAAAGGAAGGTGGTTCGGTAACTGCTGGAAATTCTTCGGGGTTAAATGATGGAGCTGCGGCTTTACTATTAGCGTCAGAAGATGGATGTAAAACGCATGGATTAACTCCAAAAGCCAGGATCTTATCCAGTGCTGTAGTGGGAGTAGAGCCTCGATTAATGGGTATAGGACCAGTAGAAGCGACTAGAAAAGCGCTAAAAAGAGCTGGTTTAACGTTAGACGATATGGACATTCTAGAGATGAATGAAGCCTTTTCTGCTCAGATTCTTTCCTGCTCTAGAGCATTAGGATTAGAGGATAACGATGCTAGAATTAATCCTAATGGAGGAGCTATAGCTATCGGACATCCATTGGGAATGACAGGAGCTAGAATGTTAAATACAGCTGCGATAGAATTACACGAACAGAATAAGAAATATGCGTTAGTCACTATGTGTGTTGGCGTAGGGCAGGGATACGCTGCAATAATAGAAAAAGTATAATGGCCAATATTTTTGAGTTCAAAGGGTTTAAGCCCATTATTCATGAAAGTGCATACATTCATGAAAACGCTACGGTAACCGGTAATGTTATTATAGGAAAAGATGTATATGTAGGTCCTGGGGCCGCCATTAGAGGGGACTGGGGCGGAATAGTAATAAAAGATGGGTGTAATGTCCAAGAAAATGTTACGCTTCATATGTTCCCTGGCGTAATTATGGTTTTGGAAGAAAACGCACATATAGGACATGGTGCAGTAGTGCATGGTGCGCACATAGGCCGAAATAGTCTTGTGGGAATGAATTCTGTAATTATGGATAATGTAGACCTAGGAGAGGAGTGTGTAGTAGGAGCTTTATCTATTGTTAAAGCTGGGACTATAGTTCCTAGAAGAAGTCTTATAGTGGGTAATCCAGCCAAAGTAGTAAAGCAATTGGATGATGAATTCTTTGCTTGGAAAACTAAGGGAACTAAGCTGTACCAAACGCTTCCTGAGGATTGTAGAAAATACATGAAACCTTGTGAGCCATTGCGCGAAATGCCTGCAGATAGACCGGCCCAAGAATCGCTCTACAACACATGGGATTCCATAAAGTAACTTATGTCAGTTTTTCATTTTAAACAGTTTTCTATAGACCAAACCGATGCTCCTTTCAAAGTAGGGACAGACAGTGTGATCTTAGGTTCATGGGTGAGCTTAACTGGAGATGAAACTGTTTTGGACATAGGTACAGGGACTGGGGTTTTAGCCCTTATGGTGGCACAGCGAATAGCCATGGGTCATGTGCTAGCAATAGAGCCCGAAAGAGAAGCTTTCTTAATCGCGGAGCAGAACTTTATCAATGCGGAGTTTAAAAATCGTTTGGTCGTGGTGAATGAGCCGCTGCAGAAAATAGTGACTTCCTCCAAGTTCGATATGATTATAAGTAATCCTCCTTACTTTATAGATTCTACTAAAAAAGCACATCCGTCTGCTTCTAGAGCAAGACATACGGTAGCCCTTACTTTTTCAGAAATAATAGAGTTTGGCTTTCATCATCTTACAGAATCGGGAAGGTTAAATGTCGTTCTTCCTGTGAATGAGGCTAAGATTTTCGAAGAGGAAGCGTTGCAACGCGGCTTTTATAAATCCAGAGAACTCCTCGTTTCTTCGTTTGAAGGCTCTGTAGTTAAGAGAAAGTGCACAGAATATGCGTTAGAAAAAGGAGCGTTTGTGGAAGAGCAGTTGCACATTAGAGACAGAGAGGGCAACGTTTACTCCGAAGAGTATAGAGCGCTTACTAAGGAATACCACACTCACTTTTAGCCCCTATATCATTGGTTTTATGAAGTCCAGTACTCGTGTTTTTACAGCTTATATAGGCACAATCATTACGTCAATAGCGAAGATTTTAGTTTCAAGTCTGCTCCAATAAATCAGGAGGAGAAAAATACTGAACATAAAAATGGCTGATATAATCAGCCATTTCTTAACTATTTATTAGCTCAGTTTTAAGCGCCTAAAATGTGCTTAAGTTCGCTTATTTGACTTTCCCATAATGCTTTAGCTTCTTCCATTTCGTCTGCCTCAGCAAAATCCGTAACGATGATAGCTCTCTCGTTAGTCATCGCGTCTATTTTTATTCTAAGTTCGAAATAAGTCTTCAGCCCTGCTTTCGCATCACTTACCCATTGGAACTTTACGAATTCATCTCTTTTTTTAGTGAGTAGTTTAGCTTGCTCTTCAGAACCTTCCCACAAGAATGTAAAGACATCAGATTTGATGTTAACATCGTCTGAAAACCATTCCGATAGGCCACTAGGTGTGGATAGACAGTTGTATATAATTTTCGGTGAAGCATTCACTAAAAACTCCATCTCATATTTTTCCTTCTCCATTGAATTTGCTTTTTTAGCTGGCGCGCAAAATACGTAAATTATCTGGATTGGATGTGCTAAAAAACCCCAATATTATTGGGACTTTGTCAACAGGAAATTCTCTAATTGTGATTTTTCAGCGCTTTTAGAAATGTATGTTGAAAATAACTCAGATAGAAAGCGTCATTTTTAGGCTCAATACTATGCGAATTAGAATTTAATATTATCTTTGCCGCCCGAATTAGATTAATTCGGAATTATGGCGAGGTAGCTCAGCTGGTTAGAGCGCAGCATTCATAATGCTGAGGCCGCGAGTTCAAGTCTCGCTCTCGCTACAATGTAAAAAGCCCCATTTAATGGGGCTTTTTTGTGTCTTGTTGTTTTATTTCCAGAGAGAATTCCTATTCCAACTCGCTAAGATTCGTTAGAATCCGCTCAGTTATCATTTGAAGGATACGCTTATTATATTCAGATGGAAGCTTATAATATTCATGTGCTTCTGCGTATTTCATCATTCCTAAGATCATTCCACAGTAAATAGTTCTGAGCCGCTGGTTTTTATTTAGGCTTACCTGAACGAACTTTTTTCTTTTTTCTCCTGAGTTTTCGAGAAACGAACGGTCAGTTTTATCAATGAAGTTTTTGAAAACGAGAATTATTAACGCGTGTTGGAGTTTAATAATAGGTCTTAGTGTGCTATTCTGAAACCGCTCTACCTGCGTGAGGTCGGTTTCGAGTATTTTTTCTGGCAATATGGGTCTTAAGCTTTCTAGTTGCAGATCTCTTTCAATATTCATAGAGTGAAACTACTTTAATTTAGTCACCAGTTTATCCTTTATTCCGCTGGTCCATTCGTTTTTTAAAATGCTCAGAACGATACTGTCTCTCCGTCCGGTTGGAGAAGCACAATTGCTACGCAGGATTCCCTCTTCTTTACACCCCAAACTCTTCATAGCTCGAATGCTTCTCGCATTAAGCGCGTCTGCTCTGAATTCTACTCTTTCTAGTTCTAGTGTTTCAAAGGCATAGGCTAGAAGGAGTAGTTTACAATGAGAGTTTAATCCAGTTCCTTGGAAGTCTTTGCCATACCAAGTGTATCCCATCTGTACTGATTGGTGAATATTTTTAAAGTCATAAAATCTCGTACTTCCAGCATAGGCATTGGTCGCTTTATCAAAAACGACAAAAGGGTAGGAGTCTTTGTTTTTTCTGGATTCTAAGGCGAGATGAATGTAGTTTTTAAGTTGGGCAGCACCTGCTGCTGGTGTTAAAGAGTACTTCCATAATTCGGGTTCATTCTCTGAGAAATGTAAAAGGTGCTGAAAATGACTCTCTTTTAGAGGTTCTAGTCTAGCTCTTTCATTTTCTAGGATGAAGTTTCTGTCAAAATCTAAAGAGATCATTTGGTTGGTTTTGAGTGGGTAATTTTCTCCTTAGTACTTCTTTCATCTTAGACATCCAGCCGATCTCTGCGTACCAGAATTACAGCAGTCCTATATTTTTGCAAAGCGGATATATTCCTCTTCAATCTTTAGGAAGTAGATCCCCTTCATTAATCTAGAGATGTCTATGCTCTCATCGGACTTGGTTATTCCAGTAGAAACGAGTTGACCATTGGTAGCTACTATGGAGTATTCTTTTCCAGTGTTTCCGCTGAAGAATAGCTGAATAGAATTAGAGCTTGGGTTAGGGAATAGAATAGTTTCTTCATTGGCTATAGATTCATCATTAATGCCCAGCGTTTCTCTGAGGTTAGCCAGTTTAGCATAGGCTATAGTTTCTTCGGTAGTTAACTCTCCTGTTCCGTTTAGTAGGTTTTGGTTTTCAAAAGGGTCTTCCCACAAGTCATAAAAACGTTCAGGGACAGAGTCCCATATAAAGTATTTATAACGCTCATCTCTGGCAGCCCAACCGAATCCTTTATTCGCAGCATACGCATCTGTATAAGAACATTCCCTAGGGCCGTCTAGGTCTTCGGAAAGTAAGTCATAAAAACTCTGACTGTCTTCATACTCATTTATCTCAGCTCCTGTAAGTTCTAAAATAGTGGAATGAATATCTGTAGAAACGATAAGCGCATCTTCTCTTTCATTCATTCGTGTAACCGCGTTTCCAGCGACTACCATAGGAACATGAATTCCACCCTGATAAAGTGACCCTTTGGCTTTGTTAAAGGCGTAAGGGGCTTGTGCAACACCTCCTGGAGTTCCATTATCTCCTATCCATATGATGGTAGTGTTGGCTAACTCTTCTTCAGGTATGTTTGCCAAAAGTCTTTTCAATTCAAAATCCAAACTCTCAATCATAGCGATATAGTAGGGAAGTGGATTGGCATCAATAGAACCTTGGTCTGCGGGTAAATCTCCCTGAGAATGCATATTGGCTGGAGGCAGATGGAAAGGGGAGTGCGGGGCGTTATACGCCAACCAGCAAAACCAATTGTCCTCTTGGTCATTTATCCAGTCTATGGCAGAATCAGTTAAGGTAGTCGTAATGTAATCTGATGAAGGATTAGATTCTCCGTTTTGCGTAAAAGTCCAGTCATAGTAATCTGATACTGCTCCAGCCAGAAGTCCTTCATAATGTTCTATCCCAAGTAAGCTAGGGTGGTCATTATTTCCAGGGCCAGTAGGAGATAAATGCCATTTACCTATAATGGCACTAGTATATTCATTAGGAGATAAAAGGTCTATGTGCTCATGCAGAGAAAGTTCATCCTCAGGGATTTCATTATAGATAACCGCATCATATACGCCAGTCCTAAACCCATACCTCCCCGAAAGAATAGCAGATCTAGTAGGAGAGCAGATAGGATTGGTCCACACGTTATCGAATGTTAACCCCTGTTGCATTAGAGAATCCAGGGTAGGCATGTGTGCCTTTATAGTGGCTTCGGTCATGTAGCCTTCTATAGGGTCTACGCCCACATCATCTGCTATGATTAACAGTATGTTTTGTTCTTGAGCAGCAGTAAGAGAAGAGAGTAAAATTAGAAAGACAAATATGGAGTAGTACTTCATTAGAAACTAGTTTGATTTTAGACAAAAGAAATATGAAATAGTTTAAATGTAGCTAAACATAAACTCTTGGAGATTTATACCTTGTAAACCTCTTATTTTTTTGGTGCAGGACTTAGCGGAGATTCCAAAGTGTTATTCTCAGGACTTGCAGCCTTCCCAAAAACTTGCTGGAGTAATGTTCCCTCATTTCTAAAGCGCTCTTTTAAATAATAGCCTTCTTTACTGCAGTTCATCTTAAACTTAGAATAAATAGACATCTTAGTATCTGGATGTATTTTCAGCATAAAATAAAGCAGAGAATCTTTGGGGATATTAGCCTCTAAGGAGGCTATAGAATCTGCCATACTTTCCACGTTCATGCTCTTTTCCATAAAGGATAAGGAACCCAAAGAGTCTATTTTGAAATACGAAAGAGAATTTAAAACCTCGTCCTTAGACGAGGTTTTGTTGTCCGGTTTTTTTTCTTCAGAGGTGCTGTAACAACTGAATAAGAGCACTGAGCAAAGAGCAAATGCAATTATTTTCATTACTTCGTTAGTAAATCATCCATCGTTTCTATGGCTACACTGTGGTAATTAGGTCTAGCTTTCTTGTAAATTTCTCTAGCTAAATTTACTCTTCCGGTCTCTTTAAATGCTTTATAAAGAGGAGTAAGGAATTTTCTTCTTCCTACAGAAACTAAGAATGTATCTGCTCTATTAAATGAAGCTTCATAATCTCTATAAATACTCTGCTCTAACCATTCGAACAGTACTTCGTTATTTCCAATGTTCGTGATGTCAAAAGCAGCATCTAGCTTCGCCATAAACGGAGCCTTTAACACGTCAGGGAGTTGGCTTAAGAATCTTACTTTCTCTTGGTATTTCCATTCTCCCCATGGGATAGTAGAAACAGTAGAATCATCAGTCATAGAAGCCGCTAAGGCATCCACCTTAGTCATCTTATCTGAGTCTATTTTAGGCATATTGGCAGGAAGTCCTTTTCCATAAATCCACGCCTGTATATCGAGCTCTTTAGCTTCCTCTTCAGAAAGTAGGTTCGCCATTAAGTAATCAATGAATCGCTCAGTATCCATCACTTGGAAAGAATGCGCAGTGAAGTAGTCCTTTAAGAATTTATCGAATCTCTCTCTACCTAGTTTCTCTTCCATTAGACGTAAGAAGAAATATCCTTTGTCATACGCTATGGCAGTCATTCCATCATCAGGACTTCTTCCTGCTAAGCTTAATTTAAGCTCTGTATCTTCAGGGTTATCTCCACTTAAAATTTCCTCGTTTTCAGATATAAGTCCCTGTTGAGAGAGAAGTGCCAGCATCTCAGAATATTCTCTTCCGTAGACAGCCTCCATAATTCTCATTTCGAAGTAAACCGTGAATCCTTCATTCAACCAGAAATCATCCCAAGTAGAATTGGTTACCAAGTTCCCACTCCAGCTATGCGCTAGCTCATGGGCTATAAGAGAAGTTAAAGATCTGTCGCCAGCTATGATAGTAGGCGTAGCAAAAGTCAATCTAGGATTCTCCATCCCACCAAAAGGGAAGGCTGCAGGAAGTACGATTACATCATACTGATCCCATACATACTTACCGTAAAGTTTTTCAGCTTCTACCAGCATTTCATCCATCTCTTGGAATTCATAATGAGCAGCTTCTATCATGTCTGGTACAGCGTATACACCAGTTCTGTCTCCTATAGCTCTATATTCCACATCTCCCACGGCCAAAGCCAATAAGTAACTAGGAATAGGCTGGTCCATTTTAAACGTATACACACCAGTATCATTTTTCTCTGTGGGATTCTCAGCACTCATTAGCGCTAGCAAATCTTTTCTCACTTTTACAGTAGCATTATACGTGTATCTAACTCCAGGGCTATCCATACATGGAATCCATGTTCTAGCTAAGATGGCTTGACTCTGAGAGAACAAGAATGGCTTTTCACCATCTACCCATAGCAGCGCTCCAGCGTCTGGGCTGGTTTTATAAGCTACAGTAACCTGCTTGGTCTCAGCAGAAATAGGAATAGTCAATGCCCGACCTAACAAAGGGTTGTCTTCTCCTAACTCGAATGCCGATTCTTTTCCGTTTACAGTTATTTTATAATCCGTTAAATCTTTCACATCAAAGATTACTTGCTTGGCGTCATCTGCATTGGTCAAATCGAAAGTGGCAGTAGCCGTAATGATTCTAGTTTCGAAATCTACTTCTGCGTTCCATGATAAATGCTTTACACGACTTTCATTAGGTGCAGAGTACGAGTGATGATCTTTCACTAGTTTGTTCATAGCTATTCTTTTTTGGATGTTGGTTTTATCTTCTTTTTTATCAGGCGCGGAGCAATGGCTAAATACCAGCACTACAGCACATAATGCTGCCCATAGAGAATTCGATGTTTTCATAAGCTTATTTCGATAATTTAAAGTGTGCAATTTAGTGATTACTCTTGCTTGATTTTAATCGTTCATTTTTCTAGACGCTATATAGACTGCAGGTCTACTAAGTTCTTATACACGCCATCTTTAGTTAAAAGTTCAGCATGAGTTCCTTGTTCAGCTATTCCTCCATCTTTTATTACGAGTATTCTGTCTGCCTTTTGTATCGTACTAAGTCGGTGGGCTATTACTAGAGAAGTTCTGTTCTGCATTAGGTTATTAATGGCATCCTGAACTAATTTTTCACTCTCAGTGTCCAGTGCAGATGTAGCTTCATCTAAGATAAGAATAGGAGGGTTTTTGTACACAGCACGCGCTATAGAGAGTCGCTGTTTCTGACCGCCAGAAAGCCTGCTTCCAGATTCACCCACGTTGGCATTCGTCTCACCGTCCATGTCTTTAACGAACTCATGCGAATTGGATATTTCCAATGCCTTTTTAAGCTTGACTTCGTCTATCTCACTATGTCCTAAGGCTACATTCTTTCTTACCGAATCATTAAAGAGGATAGAGTCCTGAGTGACTATTCCCATAGCCGCTCTTACGCTTTTAGTCTTTAATGATTTTATAGGCTTCCCGTCTATAAGTATTTCCCCTTCTGTTACCTCATAGAATCTAGCCAGTAGATTAGCTAGTGTTGATTTTCCGCCTCCGCTTGGGCCTACTAGCGCTATGGTTTCTCCCTTCTTTATGGTAAGGTTTAACCCCTGAATGAATTTTTCTGTACCATAAGAAAAGCCCACGTTTTTAAATTCTATTTGCTCACTAAACGTGTTCATTTCAGTAGCATCTGGTGAATCTTTAAGGTGGTCTACAGAGTCAGTTATTTCTCTAATTCTATCTAAAGATGCTGCTCCTTTGTTTAGCTTGAAAAATGAATTGCTAAGCTCTTTGGCAGGTTGAAGGATTTGACTAAACAGGACCAGGTAGCTAATAAAGAACTTGCCATCCAGTGCGTTGGAATCGTCTAGTACGATACTTCCGCCTATGTACAGCACCACAGCGATTACGAGAAAAGAGAGTGTTTCACTAAAAGGAGAGGAAAGGTACTCCCGCTGGTAAAGCTTCTTCATCAGCTTGGTAAAGATACCGTTGGTCTCGTCAAATTTCTCTTTGAAAGCGTCTTCAGCGTTAAACGCTTTAATGATTCTAGTTCCCGAAAGAGTTTCCTCTATGACGCTTACCACTTCTCCTAGCCTTACTTTACTTTTCTTGGCCGCTCCTTTTACAGATTTGGCTACCCTAGAGATAAAAAACCCACTGATAGGAAGAAAGATGAAAGCAAAAAGAGTAAGCTCCATATTCATCCAAAACAGCATGGAGATATACAAGGTCATAAGAATAGGAGACTTTAACAACCCGTTAAGCACGCCTACTGTGGATGTTTCCACTTCATTGATGTCATTGGTTATTCTAGAAATCAAGTCTCCTTTTTTCTCCTCAGAAAAGAAGGAGAGCGGAAGAGAAATAATAGTATCGTACATCTCCTTTCGTAAATCCCTTATCACAAAAGCCCTAAGCGTACCTACATTCATTAAAGAAAGGTAAAGCACGGTGTTCTTAATAAGCGTATTAGCTACGATGAATAAGCACACGTATACGAGCGTTTGCAGCGGTCCTACCTCTAAAAGGAACGTATTGAAATGGTGGTTAAATACGGCCATCCAATAATCTCCAGAGAAATGATCCAGTTGAGAGGGAAGTGGCTGAATTTCTGTACTCTGCTCGAATAAAATAGTAAGGAAAGGAACGACTGCTAGAAAAGTGAAAATAGACAACACTGCGAAAATGATAATGTAGAACACATTGAGAATAACTTTCCCTTTGTAGTTTCTAAGCAGATGCAGTATGTCTTTTATGTTTTTCATTTAGTTGATCTCAGGCAGGTATCCAGTATAGTTATGCGGAGTGATTTTTTTCAACTCTTCTTTTACTTTTTCCGTTATGTCTAGCTCGTTTATAAACTCTGTCAAGCTGGCCTGAGTGATTTTATCATTCTTTCTGGTCAGGTCTTTAAGCGCCTCGTAAGGGTTAGGGAAATGCTCTCTTCTCAAAATGTTTTGGATAGCTTCAGCGCATACAGCCCAATTGTTATCTAAATCCCGCTCTAAAGAGGCTTTATTTAGTAATAGCTTGTCCATTCCTTTTAACGTAGAAGTGTAAGCTATTAGCATGTGGCCTAAAGGAACACCTACATTCCTAAGAACGGTGCTGTCTGTAAGGTCTCTCTGTAAACGAGAGATTGGAAGTTTGGCACTAAGGTGCTCTAGTATAGCATTGGCCAGTCCTAGGTTTCCTTCAGAGTTCTCGAAGTCTATAGGGTTTACTTTGTGCGGCATAGCGCTAGATCCTACTTCACCTTCTTTTATTTTCTGCTTGAAGTAGTCCATACTTACATAAGTCCATACATCTCTGTTAAAGTCTATAAGAATGGTGTTTATCCTTTTCATGCAGTCAAACAGAGCCGCTAGATTATCATAATGCTCTATCTGGGTAGTGGTTTGTGATCTAGTCAATCCTAGATTGTTCTCCACGAAATCATTGGCCCATTCTACCCACGGAGTTTCGGGGAAGGTTACTTTATGAGCGTTTAGGTTTCCGGTGGCTCCGCCAAACTTGGCAGAGAAAGGAAGTTCTTTTAACTGAGCTACTTGAAGCTGTAATCTTTCTGAGAATACGTAGATTTCCTTTCCTAAGGTAGTAGGAGAGGCCGGCTGACCGTGAGTTTTAGCCAACATCGGTATCTCTAGCCATTCGGTAGCTTTTGCGTTTAGTGCTTCTACGATATCTGCTAGAAGTGGAATCACGGTATCGCCTATTCCCTCCATTAGGCTGAGCGGAATAGCCGTATTATTTATATCCTGGGAAGTAAGTCCGAAATGCACAAACTCTCTCACTGCTTCAAGGCCGAGATCATCTACACGTTTTTTTAGGAAGTACTCCACTGCCTTTACATCATGATTGGTAGTGCGCTCTGTAGTTTTCACCTCTTCTGCATCTGCTAAAGAGAAATCAGTAACCGCATTTCTAAGAGAAACTTTAGCCTCATCGGAGAGTTCGGGGAACTGCTCTAAGCCTGTTTCAGACAGTTTGATGAAGTACTCAACCTCTATGTGAAGGCGATACTTAATAAGTGCGTATTCAGAGAAGTAAGTGCTTAGACTTGAAGTTTTACTTTGATATCTTCCGTCTATAGGACTGGTGGCTGTAAGTGGAGATAAATCCATGGATGTGTTTCAAAAATTTTAGAAGATGCAAATTTATGATTTCTAATGGTTCTCAGCAGTGTATTTGGTTAACTACCGTTAACAATTTTCTTAAAGTTTCCCACTCATTGGAATTTATCTGTTTTCTCATGTAAGAAAACATCCTTCGATTTTTTGGCGTGAAATTGAATATTTAAGATTACTTCCTCTACACCTTGGTCGAATAGTGCTGTTTGGATAACGGTAATTAAGTTTTGCAACGCCTCAAGACTTCCCTCCACAACCGTAGAAAAAGGAGTGACTTCATAGCGCAGGCCAGAGGACTGAATAACGGCTATAGCGGCATCTATGTGTGTATAGGCAGATTCTGTATTGATGGGAATTACCTGAATAGAAAGATTCTGAATGTTCATGTGGCAAATGAACTAAATACACAGGAATATCTAGCGGTCTTCCAAGTTTTCTGTGAGCTGGTCAAGGTGTTTAGAATATTCGTCTAGAGTTTTGGACTTTCTTAGCTTTTTAATGATTCTGGTTTCATCTATCAGCCAGCCATGCTGAAGGTATTCCCAGTAGCTTCCCATTTTTTGGATGATTTGTTTTTCTCCTTTGAGCTTCACGGTAAAATCATCCAGCAGCGTATCGTGGTATTTAAAGAATACTTCTAGTGCATCCTCTGGATACTCCTCTGTATCTTCTTTTATCATCTGCGCTAGAAACGGGTCTGCTAAAATCCCACGGCCTATCATCCAGTGATCTATGGAAGGAAACCTGCGTTGCAACGCTCTGTAGGCTCCCACAGAGGTGATATCACCATTGTAATACATCTTATGCTTGGTGGAATCTAAACTGTGCTGAAACGACTCTAAATCTACTCCTCCCTTATAGAGCTGCTTCCCTATTCGGGCATGTATAGCCAGGTTCTTTAATGGGAATTTATCTAGAATGGGCAGTACTTCCAAAATTTCCTGTGCGTGGTGGTAGCCCATTCTCATTTTCATAGAGACGGTGATGTCTGTCTCTGCGTGAACCCGTTCCAGTATATGTTTTATCCTTTGAGGCTCGGCTATAAGACCAGAGCCCATGCAGCGGTTTACCACCATAGGATAGGGACAGCCTAAATTCCAGTTGAGCTCCTTATAGCCATATTTCTGTATGAATTTTACTACGTAAATAAACTCATCGGCATCATTGGTCATGATCTGCGGGATTACCTCCAGGGTGTTATTGTTTTTGGGGAGGATATCTGTCTCATAATTAGGCTTGACCACGAACTTCCCGTCTAGTCGAATGTAGGGCGAGTAAAACGTATCTATTCCTCCAAAATATTGGTGAAAAGCATTCCTGAATCTAAAGTCAGTAAATCCCTGAAGAGGAGAAGAAAGTAGGGTAATAGACATTGGGGCGTGAAAGTCGGAGTTTTAGAAATTCACAGGACAAAATACATGAGAAATGTTCTGTTAGGATTTAGGTATAGCTACCGTAAATGTACTCCCTTCGCCCTTTATACTTTCTAGTTGAATAGAGCCGTTCATGGATTCTACGATACTTTTACAGATAGATAACCCGATTCCTGTTCCTTCATAACCTTCTGAGTCTGCTCTTTGGTTATACACGAAGATGCTTTCAAGAGACTCAGGGCATATGCCTATGCCGTTATCTCTGACATAAAATTCTATGTATTTTTCTTTTTCAGAAAAATCTATATGAACGTGTGGAATACTGGATTCATTAAATTTAATTCCGTTTTCTACCAGGTTCTGGAACAGTCTAAATACTCTTATTTTTGAGTTAAGGATACCGGGCAAGTTGGGGTTGAATGTGAACTTGGCATTTTTCTTCATAAGAGAGGCAGAAAGAGAAGTATGCAGAGTTCCTAACAGAAGTGCCATATTCACTGCAGTCAATGGCTCGTTTAGCTGAGATTCTTCTTTAGAAAGAGTAAGGATGTCATCGATTAGCTCGTTCAGTTGAAAGCCACTTTTAGTAACAAAGGCGAGGTGTTTGTTCAGTGTTTCATTATTGAATTGGCTAGATTCCGCTTGAGCCAATTGAGTAAACCCTATTATAGATCTTAAAGGCGTTTTTAAGTCATGTGAAACCACATAAGCGAATTTCTCAAGCTGTTCATTTATTGTTTGTAGTTGCTCAGATTTTTTTATGAGTTCTTTATTAGAGCTTCTTATTTCTTCGGTGAATTTATCTAACTCCTCTTTCTGCACATTAATCTCATTTTCTTTGGCTTTAATTACCGAGTTGTACACGAGGATTCCAGATAAAGACATGACTAAAGCCAAAAGGATTTCTGTGAGGGCGAAGAAAGCTGAGTAGCCTATAGTAACATTTGATGAACTTGTGAAATAGAGGACAAAGCAAGCGATAATGAAGAAAGCTGTCCAATAGCCTATTTGTTTGGGCAGCAGAAAATTAACAAAAATCAAGATGCAAATAAACCACACGCAAAGGATGGAAAACACCCCACCTGATTTATGTATCGATAATATTAAAATAAGGGTTCCTGCGTAGACTAAGGCTGAGGTGATTAATTTAATATTCCGAGTTATCTTTAGAAATAGAATCGCAGACAGAAATAAAGCGAATGCTGCTGCACCCTCGTAAAACGGAGCTACTCCAAAAGCAAATAAAACTGAAGGAATAAATGAGGTTACAGTTCCCAGGATGAGCGTAAGAATGAGAACTTTTTCTTGGAGTTGAGCGTTGAATTCTGACGAGTAGGAATCCTTCAGTAAAAAGACAGCTAACTTCTCTATTGTTTTATTCAGGCGATGTTTAAGCATAGCTTAGATTTACAAAATTCATACGGGTAAGTTAAACGAGTAGCAGGCTTATTTAAACTCAAAAAGCTTTCGTGAGTTTAGGTTACTGTTTAGAAGGTAGAATTCTTTAATGCCTGACAAAGGTATGTTAGCTCTTGAATTATTAATTAAGTATTATTCACATAAACACCAATTTTTCAACAGAGTGAGCGGGTTTCTCTCTCTTTAAAACGTCTTATGGTTGAGCAGATTTTCACGAAAGGGAAGAGTCTTCTTCTTATCTCTACCATTTTTTTTTCGAGCACAGTGTATCCATCTATCGGTTGCTTCTATGGTTTCATTCATTTTTCTAGGAGGAGCATTGTGCCACAAGTTTTGCTTATCTGTGTTCATTTGTTGCTTTTTTTAGCGGTGCAAAAAGTAACCTGTCAATAGATGAAACAAGTTATACACACGGTATAAAAAACTACCATAGGGGTGTCTTATACCACTCATTAAACCTAATCACTAATAGGGTTCTAACTAAAATTCACGACAGGTTTATTTCTGGAGTATGCTGAATTTGCTCAGTTTTTTGAGTGGTTTTTGAGAAAATAAAGTCATGCTAAATTTTATTCGGTAACTCTAGGACCTCATTGTTCGTATAACTGAGAGTATGATTCATAAAACGAAACAAGAAACATGACAATTCCAAAATATTAAAACCGACTGGTTTTAATTTATACATAAAAAACTCAAAAATCCCCACCGATGCTTTTGACCAAAAGACTAACAATAATCCCACTGTTTGTAGCGATAGCTGTATTCACCTGTAAAGAGCCACTTAGCGTTAAGTCGCTAGAGCAATTAAACATAAACCTAGGGCTGATAGAAAAAAAAGTGCCCACTGAACACTTAAGCCTAGAGGCCTTTTCTTTAGTCCCTAATACCGAAAAGCTTGCTGAAATCGGAGGTAACGAGATGTTGGCTGTAGGAATACTCAAAAATGCTGCAAATGCCGCTGCGTTTATAGATATAGAAGTAGAGCTGTCGTTCATCTCTGAGGCTAAAACAGTCATAGACAAAATCACTATTGTTCTTTTTAATTATTATGAGCCAAACTCCGAGACTATATTCTCCATTAACATAGAAGATTGTCCAAAGGCTACATCAAGCTACTCCGCCAGAATAAAAGGAGCAGAGGGAATCATAAACTAGGCAGAGCATGAGATTACAGCCATATAAAGGGCGCTTTCAGTGCTCTTTTGGTCTGTTGACACACCAGCTATTTACCTGTAATTCCACAAATACACCCCTGAAAATTGGGGTGTTTACACCATTTTTTTTGTGAGTAATGTTATTTATTTTTGTCTTTAGTTACTAAAACAGTGGAAGAAATCAGACCATCTTCAGAATCTGATAATTGCTAGCTCGTTTACTGCCATTGATATTACACAGCCAAGATAAGGCGGCAGAACCTGAGGTTAATGAAACGGATTTAGACAGCAAACCTGCCATAGCGAGAAGCGCGGGTAAAAGCAGAGATAAGGGATGAGCGATTGTTAGGTAATAAACAGCTCCGTATATTTATTAGAGGGATTAGAGGTGTTTTTTTAACATGTATGCAAAAAGACACTCCTGAAAATCGGGATGTTTTCATCATTTTATAATTAATTGGGTTTGACAAATTTAAAAAGTGAAAAGTCTCCTTTAATGCTTTTGAGCAAAAAACCAACTTTAATCGCACTCTTTATAACACTAACTATCGCTGGCTGTGTAGAACCATTTAATCCGAATTCACAAAAGCAATTACACATAAACTTAGGACTTTTAGAAAAAAAAGTGCCTACAAAGCATTTAAGCCTAGAGGCATTTTCTTTAGTCCCAAATACCAAAAACCCCTCTGAAAGCGGAGGTAACGGGGTGTTGGCTGTAGGGATACTTAAAAATGCTGCAAATGCCGCTGCCTTTATAGATGTAGAAGTAGAGCTTTCTTTCATCTCAGAGGCTAAAACAGTCATAGAAAAAATCACCATTATTCTTTTTCATTATTATGAGCCAAACTCCGAGACTATATTTTCCATTAACATAGAAGATTGTCCAAAGGCTACTTCAAGCTACTCCGCCAGAATAATAGGAGCAAAGGGAATCATAAACTAGGCAGAGGGCAGAAATAGAAATCCTCTAGAACTCTTCTCTATCAGTTAACACACCAGCTATTTACCTGTAATTCCACAAATACACCTCTTTATTCAGGTGGGAGTTATCATACAGAAACACCAATAGATGTTTCGGTGCTTTCTGCAGGATCTTATTTTATTCGCGCGCAGGGTCTTGAAGGAAAAGCTTTAAGATTTCAGAAAATGGATAAACTAGTGGCAGTTACAGCTCAGTTTTACAAAAAGAACTATAGATAAAAAACCCCTTGATCATCGCAAGGGGTTTTTATTTTGTACTGGTTCATGGCGGTAGGATGATTTTACTTTTCACTAAGCCAATCCCTCTTAATCTTCTTCATTCGTCTTTTATTCTTGCCGAAATCACCATACCCAACTCTAGAAGCAGACCTGAAGTGGATGAGTTTGGCTGTTGGGTCAATTAAAAACTCTACATCGTCTGTAAATTTGCCCAGCTTAGTTACAAACTCATAATGGTAATAGTTAGGTTCTTGTTTTACCAATACAGCATAATCATAACCAGAAATCAGCCTCTCAAGTTTTGTGGCAGCTTGTTCAGCATCACTTGTAAAATAAATGGGCTCCATTTTTTTTCGTGAGTTGTCTTCTTGTGTACAGACACAATTCGGAGATTTAGGGCAGGGCTTTAATTTTTCCACAGTGGAGTTGTTTAGGTTAAAAGAAGTAATCAAAAGCGGCCAAACAGCCAGTACGCCAATAAGGGCAAATTTCATTTAGGGAGGATTAATTTGGGTAATTGTAGGTTGTGTTCTTTCGTCAAAGCTAAAACTAAGCTAATTTATCAAGCAGTTGAGGCCGCCAGAGCTCATGATTTTATAACAAATTAGGCCTATCTATATGGCCTTAATATGAAATAGTACTGAAACAAAGAGGCGGATACCTGCTGCTTATGGATTAATTCCCTTAAAGATTCCCGCCCATAGCCACTACCAATCCATAGCTGGCCTTGTTGTAGGCGGCTACAGCTTGTAGATGGTCCAACTTGGATTCTATAAAAATCTCCTGAGCTTGCATAATTTCCAGAGGGTTTACCAGTCCTAATGCTTGTCGTTGAATACATTGACTAAGCGCTTCCTGAGCCAGTGTGCTGGCTTCTTTGGCTATGTTTATTTGCATTTGAGCTATGTTTATTTGCTCTCTTAGGCAGATGATTTCAGCGCTTATGTGTGCTTTTGTTTGGAGAATAGATGTGCGTTGCAACGCTATTTTGGAATCAAACCTCTTCTTATCTCCCTTGTAGATAAGCTGACCCAAAGGGATTCTCCACATCAATGATCCGTTAATCTGGCTGGTAGGGTCTAGGTTGTACACCACATCTCCAAAGTAAGAGCCATAACTCCCTAATCTAAGTTCTGGAAGAAGAAGCCCTGTGGTAAAGGATTTCTTCTCTGTAGTTAACGACTGTAGGCTTAGCTCAGCACTCTTTAATTCAGGTCTAGACTCGTAAACTGAAGAGAAGTCCAAATTGGTTACAGCAGTGGCATCAGTTAATCGCAGAGGAACTAACACCGAATCAGAAGCTACCAGTTTCATAGAAGGGCTCAAGTTCAATAGCTCCATCAGCTTAGCAGACTGGGTGATCAATTCCATTCTGGCGTTTAGCTGCTCTATTTTAAGATGGTTGGTATTGCTATGCGCCAGTAGTGCTTCAGACTCGTAACGCATTCCTGCATCTACCTGTACTTGCATCTGCGCAGCTATAGTGTCAGACTGATTGGCTAGTTGCGCATAAGCATCGGCATACAACTGAGAAACCATAAAGTCGTAGTAGGTTTCCAGAATGTTAAGAATGGCTTTGTTTTGGGCAGTTTGAGAATCATATTGTGCCGCTTCAGCTTTTAGTTCAGCAGCCTGCTTGGTATAAATCCCTTTCCCGAAATCCCAGGAAGCATTAAACCCTAAACCACCCCAAAAGTTCTGTCTGTTCACGTCTTCGAAGAACAATCCATTTCCATTCATGGCTTTTCCCCAGAGTTGATGCAGTTGAATACCCGCATACACCTCAGGCAGCCACCATTCTTTAGCAGAAGCTAGGTCGGCTAGTGCAAGTTCCTGTTTCTGCTTGTATTCTTGAATAGTCAGGTTATTAGCTCCGCCTAATTGAAGACAGGTTTCTAAATCGATAGACTGCACTGTTTCCTGAGCAGAAACCAGAAAAGAAAGGCTTAAAGCCACTAAGAGTAATATTCTAGATTTCATTTTATTTAAACTTAGGTGCTACCGTTTGACCATCTTTAACCAATCCTTTTCCTTCGATGATAAACGCTGTATTCTCATCTATATCGGTATTCAAGACCTCAAAGTAATCCTTGCTAGAAAGTCCTATTTCCAGAGGGATACGCATTACTTTGTTGTCTTTTACAGCATAGAGGAATGCGCCATCTTTTTCTATACTCTTGGCCTTGGTAGGGAGGGAGAGCACATCTTCTTTAAACACATCAAGGAACTGTACTTTGGCATACATGCCGGGCTTAATTTTTCCATCCTTGTTAGAAATGTCTATCTCTATCTGCATGGTTTTAGAAGAAGCATCCAGCACGCCAGAAGTTCTAGTAATCTTGGCTTTTATAGTCTCATCAGACAATACAGGGAAAGCCACAGAAACATCCATTCCTACGTGAGCTCCAGCCATATCTGCCGCTGGTAAAGGAATCTTAATTCTCACAGGGTTCGTTTCCTGAATCTGCACTAGGGCCTGAGGGTTAGACTGCGAAAGTCCGCTCTGAACCAGCGCTCCCTTGTCTAAGTAACGCGCTGTTATTATTCCACTAAATGGAGCCCTTACATCGAGTTTGTTTAGTCTGTTCTGTGCCGCGTCTGCAGCAGCTTTTAGGGCCAAGTATTCCCCTTCTGCTTGTTCTACTAACTGAATAGGAGTAATAGCAGGCGTAGTTTCATACGTAGATTTTAACCGCTCATAGATAGACTTCTTAGAGGCTAGCATGGCATTTTTCTCTTGGAATTCACCGCTAAGTTGCGGGTTCTCTAAAGTAGCTATGACATCTCCTTTTCTTACTGCGTCTCCTATGTCTTTATGCATGGTTTGTACATAACCGCTCTCCATGGCATAAAGCATTACTTGCTGGTTAGGTTCAGCGGAGCCTGTAATAAGCGCTCCTTCTGTAAACGTTTTCTTTATAGGGTTTACCACCTGCACGAGCTGAATTTTCTGCTCAGCAGAAGCGGCTGTAGTATCGGCAGAGGAGGATTCATTTCCGCACGCAGTAAACAGAGCCGCGAGTATGAAAAATGAAATAGACGTATATATAGATTGAATCATGTGCTAATTAGTTGAGCTCAGTTTGGTGAGTAGAAGTAGTTTTTTTGGCTATCAAAGAATACAGGATAGGAATCACGTAAAGGGTTAGGAGGGTAGCCATAAAAGTTCCTCCTATCACTGCTATAGCGAGAGGAACATTGGCTTCTGAACCAGCACCGCTGGCCATAGCTGTAGGCAGCAACCCGAATATTGTAGTTCCTGCAGTCATTAATATTGGCCTGAATCTATCACTCGCTCCAGAGAGAATCGCTTCAGCTTTGTCTTTTCCTTCTCTGATAAGCGCGTTTATTCTATCGATAAGAATGTTTCCATAAGAAACTGCTATTCCTACCATCATGATTATACCCATGAGCGACTGGATATTTAGGTTGGTGTTGGTAAGCCACATTAATAGCGCGACTCCTATAATCCCTAGCGGAAAGGCCAATAGGATAATTATAGGCTGCCTCACAGATTTGAACAAAGGCATGATAATGAGAAACGCTAAAATCACTGCTAGGATTAACCCCAATCCTAAATCACTAAATGAGCTCTTCATAGTGGCTACTTCTCCTCTGAAATCCACGGTATATCCTACAGGCAATTCTATGGAGTCAAGCTTTCTTTGAATCTCATCAGAAACAGAGCCTATATCAGCACCTACCACATTGGCATATACATTAAACTCACGCTGTAAGTTGTAATGGTTAATCTCCACAGGGTTAGTTGATTCCGATATTTTAGAAAAGTTCCTAAAAGGCACAGGCTTGTCGTGCATAGTGCTGGTTACATTTACGTTTTTGAGGATGTTTTCATCGTTGATTAACTCCTCAGGATAGGTCACCCCCACGAAGTAGTGGTTTCCATTATTTTCATCTATCCAGAAAGCCTTATCGAACGTGGCAGATGAGTTCAGTGCAGAAACCATATTCTTTATGGCGTCCACGGGTTTTACTCCTAACTCTGCGGCTTTGATTCGGTCTATGTCTATATCCTTGGTAGGCTGGTCTAGGCGTTGCAATACTCTTACATCTCTAGTAGCCGTGATAGTAGAAATAGAATCTTTTATCTGTTCTGCTATTTCCTGAAGCTTGTATAAATCATTTCCAATTACTTGCACATCTATAGGAGCGGGTTTCCCGTCATTCAGTGCAGCGGTGATTAACCCACCTGTATTAAAGCTGATTTCTACTCCAGGAAAATTAGCCGCCATGCGCTCACGAAGCCTTACGGCATAATCGAAGGTGCTTATTTCGTGGCTGCTTTTTAACTGAACCCCTATGAATGCATCTTGAGTTCCTGAGTTAGGCGTATAGGCTGCTGGAAGGTCATAGAAGATACCTATGTTCGATATCAACTGCTGCAGGTCTTCTCCAAGTTCATCTCTAACCAAAGCTTCCATTTTTATAATGGTCTTTTCAGCTGTTTTGAGTGGAGTTCCTGATTCCATTCTCACTTCTATTTCCATCTGACCTACATCAGACTGCGGGAAGAGCTCATATCCAAGCTCATTCTTCATTACGAAGAGCGATAGTACAAACATGCAACACACAGTAGCCAGCACTCCCCATTTGAATCTGAGGGCTGATTTTAAGCTGTTCTGGTATTTGCTACGCAGCCATTCTATAAACCGCTGGAAGAAACCAAACATGGACTTCTCCTGTTTTCCATCTGAGGAAGGAAGCCTATTTCTAAAGAGGTAAGCGGCTAGCAGAGGAACCAGCGTAAGAGAGAATATGTAAGAGCCCAGCAATGCTCCAGCCACTGTAATAGCTAGCGGAGAGAATAAGAATTTAGCCATTCCAGTCAAGAAAATCACAGGAGCAAAAACGACTATAATCACTAGCGTAGAGGCGAGTACAGGAGTAGCTACTTCTAAAGCGGCATCCATGGCACCCTGCCAAGCCTGTTTACCCATTTTCAAGTGTCTGTCTATATTCTCCAACACGACTATGGAATTATCTACGAGCAATCCAAGTACGAGGGTAATTCCACCCAGCGTGATGCTATTAATAGCTTGGCCAGTCATAGAGAGAACTATAAAGGCAAAGAGGATGGAGAGCGGTAGACTGATAGAAACCACAAGGGCAGACCGCCAATTCCCTAGAAATAGAACCAGTACGATGATGACCAAGGCCAATCCACCCAGTCCAGCATAAGCTAGTCCAGAAATGGAGTTTTGTACATAAGAACTCTGGTCGAAAATTACGTTAAGCTCTATGCCGTCAGACATTCTAGATTTAAGCACAGGAAGTGCAGCTCTTACTCCGTTTACCGATTCGATGGTGTTGGCTCCAGGTCTTTTGAAAATAGGAAGATAAACTTGTTCCTTTCCATCTACCCGCGCTATGTTGGTTTGTATCACACCCGCTTTTTCGGCATGGCCTATATCCTTCACGTAGATAGGGTTTCCGTTTCTGTAGGTGATGACTATGTCATTGAATTCTTCCACATCTACGATCATTCCCTTGGCGTCTATAGCATAGTTGATAGAGCCTATCTCGGCTATACCAGAAGGAATCATGGTAGTGTTGTCTTTTATGGCTTGGCTTATTTCTGTTTGAGAAATATTAAGTGCTTCTAGTTTTCCTGGGTCTACATAGATGTAAACTCTAGTTTTAGAGCCTCCATAAGCCGCAGGAGCGACTATTCCAGGTATTCCGCTTAGCATTTGTCTTAGCTTGGTGTACGCTTCTGTATAGAGCTCTTTACCGCTCATTACATCTGAACTTACTGTAAGAAGCATTAATGGCTTACTCGCTGTAGGGTCGAATGGCTGGACCATAGGAGGGAGTGTTCCTGGCGGCTGGTAGTACATGTCACTCATGGCGTAGGCGGAAGTGTTGGCCATGGCTTCAGCAGGGTCTACATCTTCACCGTAGTAGTTGGTGACCATACTAACTCCCATGATGCTTTTGGAGAGTTGCTTTTCTATCCCTGGAGACTGTCCAGTCCATCTTTCCATTCTACTGGTGATAGCCTTTTCTACCACTTCAGCTGGCATACCCGGGTAAAGGGTAAGTATCTGCATCGCAGATTTTTTAAACTGCGGTAAAATATCTACAGGCATTCTAGGAATAAGAACTGCTGATAGGACGCAAACCACGATAGCTAATACGACTACTAAATAGGGGTTCTTGAATGATAATTTTATCATGCGTATTCGATGGTTTTGGCTTGAATATGGTTTAGGAATTAAGCCTTTCTCACTTAATTATTGGCGAATATACAGGAAAGTCAAAGTGTGAGAAATACGAATGACAAGTACTTCATAAGTTTAGAGGCTTTCAGCAATTAGTTTGCATCGAGAACGAAAAAACCTTAATGGGTATAGGTTGGCTTTAATTGTTTGAAACCAGTTCATTCGGCAAGTGCACGGAAAATACGGAGCCTTTTCCAAGGCCACTTTTCACAGTAATTTTACCATTTAGGGCAGTTACTAGTCTAGTGCAAATAGCTAAGCCAAGCCCTGTTCCATCATATTCACTTTTCGAATGAAGTCTCTCAAACATAAAGAATATTTTATCTTGGAATTCTGGTTTGATTCCTATTCCGTTATCTCTTACTGAAATTATATGTTCTTTAGCAGACGCCACATGGCTAATCTCTATTTTTTTAACCTCTGAAGTGTTGTACTTCAGCCCATTTTCTATTAAGTTTTTAATAACGATGGTCAATAGATTCGGCTCAGTCTGTAGTTGGATAGAAGGTGCTTCAGAAAGCAGTTCTATTTTCATAGTCTTGTTTATTCTAATGAGTGCTTTGGCTTGAAAGAGAACATCATTTAAGCTGCTATTTACTAGGTTTATCTGTTTGTTTAGTTCAGATTCAATGGAATTGTAATATTCTAAACTGCTCAATAGATTGTTTAGTTGTTGAGATGATTTTTCTAGAAACTGCAAGTATTGTTTGGCTTCATCGTCTAATAGATTTTTCTTTTTTACAGCTAGAAGACTTGTAAAGGCGCTTATGTTTCTGATCGGTTGTTTAAAATCATGAGAAGTAACATGATTGAACGCGGTTAACTCACTTATTTTATGCTTTAACTCACCATTGGCTTTCTCTATTTCTTTGGTCCTGAATTCGACCATTTTTTCAAGCTTTTTAGCTTGTGTTTTTTTTGCTGAAAACATAAAAAAGGCTATGCCTAGTAGTATAAGCAGGATAATCACGGATAATACAGAGGCTATTATTTGGCTATTTTTCTTTTCGACTTCTACCGTAGTTTTTTCATGGGACTCTCTAAGTAAACTAATGTCCTTATCCATTTCATACTCCATTTGCAGTGTGAGTAGTCTCTCCAGATTGAATGGTTGATTCAGAGAGTCGGTAAGTTCTTTTACTTTTCGGGAATAGATAAGTGCACTTTGGTAATCTTCTAATTCGCTGTAGCACGTTGCTTTAATCTCTGTAATTTCTAATATATCTACAGACTTAAAGAAATGAAGCGTGTTGGTTTCATTATCAGAGATACGATTCAATGCTTTTTTGTAGTGCCTTTTTTGGACCTCTTGATTGATCTTACATAATTGAAATTGGGCGAATTCGAAATACTGATTTTGGGTAAGATTCATTTTATCCATTTCGGATAGAAGGCTATCACAGGCAGCGTAATTGTTATCTAAATGATTTGTTCTAAACTGAATTAAGAGAAAGTTAAAATTGATGCTTTTGAGATCATAAATAGACCTAGAAGCATCCGCTAGGTTAAGATAATGCGCTGCAGAGTCGGGTACGTTTTTTTTATGATAAAGCGCATATAGCTCATAGCATATATAAAATCTGGTATAAGTGTCTTCTACTTCATTGGCAGACTTGAAAGCCTCATTATAATATTTTAGAGCCCGTTCTTCTAGATCTAGTGTACGGCATAAATATCCTAGATTAAATAGGGTATTTACGGTGAAAATATTTTTTGGATGTTTCTTGGAAACGTCATTTAATTTTGTTAAATAGTACAATGAAGAGTCCTTGTTTTCTGTTTGAAGAAAGTAAACTCCTCTATCGTTTAAGGCCTCCATATAAGCGAAGGTGGCTCCATATTTTTTAGCTAATGTAAGAAGGGAGTAATTAGAGGATAAGAATTCTGTGTCATTAAAGTTGTAGCCGTAAGCGCTTGATAGTAATTTTATTGGACTTATTCTTAGAGAATCAGTTTTAGAACTCTCAGCTATTTTTAAGGCTTTCTTCGCTGTGATTATAGCGTCATCATAATTTTCATTCCACCAGTGGTGATACCCTATGTAAATAAGGGTTTGGATCTTTTCTTCTGGAGAATCATTCTGAATTAACACTTCTTTTAAGCTATCCAGATTCTCAACATTCGGCTGATCTTCATTTAACTGAGATTGCGCTGAAAGGAAGGGTAGTGTAAGAAAAGCTGCAATTATTGATAGTCTTCTCATCCAGATTTTATAAACAGAGAGCGTCTTAAAGTTTGAGTTTTTTAGATTTTTCTGCACTGGAGAGAACAAGGCTAATGGTATTAAAAGGTACATTAATGTTAGAGTGATAGATGTCTATTCGGCTCATAATTGAGAAGTTAAAGATATCTATTTGGTTCATTTGTTATAAGTCTCGAGCATTGAATTTATCAACAGAAATAACGAACCAAAAGCCCCACTCGTTTTGGAGTGGGGCTTTTTTATGCCACAAGTTGTTTAAGAATAGTGTTATCTAGAGCTCTGTTTCTAATTTAATATTATAAGCTGTTCTATGAATAGCGCCTCTGAATTTTGGTCAACTGCCTTAAGCATGTAATGGCCCTTGGCTAATGCTGATATATCTATAGGTTCATTAGAGCTTATGGAAGATGATACTACTAACTTGCCTGAGCTATCGAAGATCTTTAAGTCTAAGTTCATAAACTGAGCAGAACTTAGGGTAATCTGATTTTGAGCAGGATTAGGGTAGATGATTAACTGAACATCATTTATGGTTTCTGTAACACTCAACGGTTCAATGCTTAGAGTAAAAGTATCTGTATGTGTGCCGCACTCGTTAGAAACAGTTAACGTTAAGGTGTATTCTCCAGCCTGAGTGTAGTTGTGTCCTGGTGCTACGGAATTAGAAGTGGTACCGTCTCCAAAATCCCATAAGTAGGTGTCACCAGTAGCTATGTTATGAAAATTATACGCAAAATCATTTACTAGAACAGCTTGAATGTTGGCTCTCGGGGGAACACAATCAAAGCAATTTTCAAAATTTTGTTGAACTTCATCCGATAGTTCAAAAAGTCTATCTAGAGCGCTGGTTTCCGGAGAGTCTGAATACGAGTGGATATATGCATTCGTTATGCACTGGACATCTCCACTATTCAGATCAAATGGTCCTGAGCTTGCCAAAGTTCTTTTGTCACCTAATAAATCATCTCCCCAAGTGTTTTTAGAATTAGGGTATGTGTCACCTCCGAACATCCAATTGGTTGTTTCTTCAGTTCCTGGGAAAACATGCGGAATTCCAGCTTGATTGCTTGATTTTAGATAATTATAATAATGAATAGGGTTTTGAGGGTCACCGTTTATCCCTGAGCTAAATGACGTGAAATTCGAAAGTCTTAACTCTTCTGGGTTAGGGGTTTGAGTGTTTACTCCTTCAAGTAAAAGAAGGCCTGCGGCAGGAGGGTTTTCACCATACCCAGCTGAGGAGTTTGAGGCTTCATCTATTTGGTCACCATGGTAAACAAAGGCCAGATTTCGGTTTATATCACATCCTATAAGATCATCGTTAGGGTTTCCTAAATCAAAATCAACCCAATAACCCATATAAGTATCTGTCAAGTCAGTAGTCCCTCTATTGATTAACTTTTTCTGATGAAATAGTACATCATTTAATGGGCCTGTAGAAGAGAATCCATAAACCACGTTATGCATTTCTATTCCTATTGGCTCTCCTAAAGTTTCAGTGTGAGGTCCTCCTTTATCGTTTGTAATCCAAAAAGTAGCTTTATGTCCAGATAATGCCTCACAATTAGAGCAACCTGCATCAGTCAACATAGAAGTAAATAATGGACAATCTCCTTCTTCTGGAGTGTAGCTTCCGTCTTGGTTATAATCTAAAAATGGAGCTAAGTAATAATCTTGGTTCAGCGCTGTGTTGCCATGAGCAGGATATTGATGAAAAGAAGGTGGGATTAAGTAACCCGTACCAAAATCTTGGAAGGCTTCGCAGTCAGGGTCATTCAAACAGTCAAAGTATTCCAAATGTCTTAGGCTTTCGTATTCACAAATGCTGAAAAATCTGTCATATTCACCACAGTCTTCAGGTGAGACTTCGGCTGAACCAGAAGACAAAGGACCGTTATAAAAATCTGTTCCGCTTTGATTGTAAGTGCCAGCGGCTAGTTTTAATTCATCGTTTAGGGTTAAACCTCCAATCCAAAAATTAGCGGCATAAATTGAATGAACTCCTTCTCCAGTGGTGGTTTCAAATCCACCATTAGAGGTGACTATGTTGTTAAAAATCAACTCTGAAGAATTTAACGTACCAGTGATACCATTAGGATTGAATTCTGTGAAAGAAGTTGGAGGAGGGCAGTTCTGGCTGTAAGCAGAAAAGCTGATTATGAATAAGAAAGCAGGTAGAAATATTTTCATAGTAGAGAATTTTAAATTTTCCCTAAATGTATTTTAATATTGTAAGGACTATAAACTTATGCTTTCTATAGTATTTGAATTTTACACCTTTCTAAGATGGGTTCATGGCGATAAAGTAGTTTTTGTTAAGTAGAGATTTGCTCATAAACCGAGAACGATCTATTACTTAGATAGAGATTCTAAAACTAGAGCACAAAAAAAAGCTCCATTCGTTAAGAACAGAGCTTTCAGTTTTTCAGTTAGTCAATATTTATCCAAAAAGACCTTTGGCTTTATCCATGAGTCCTCCTATTCCACCAGCTCCTTCAGCTAAACCAGCTAGATCGCTTAAGTCAAATCCTTTATCAGCTTCATCGCTAGAGTTGAATTTTTCTTTCAGACTTCCAATAATTCCTGGAAGTACAGATTCCGCTTCTCTTTTGGCAGCTGCAGAATCCATTCCTTTATTTTCTAATACTCCAGAAAACTGTGAGATTACACTTTGGAATAAGTCATTCTTTTCCATTCCATCATCACTTCCTGTGAACAGGTCTGTGATTTGGCTTAAGCTTCCATTGCTTATCATTGAAGTAATAGCAGAAACGATAGAACTAGCACCTTCGTCAGCAGCTTCATTAGTAGCTGATGGGCTAAGTACATTTTCTAGCATTTTCTCGCCAAGTTTCTCCATGGCTAATTTTTTTATCTGATCGAACATCTTTTTTTGATTGAGAGTTAGTTGTTTTCAAAGGTACTTACATATCTGTTATGTGAGTGCCTTTTTGAGACGTAACTCTTTGTTTTTTGTCACACTGAATATTGAGTTTTCGAATTCTAAAAGACAAAAGGAGAGTAGGTCGGTTCTTTATATTGGATACTACTCTTAGAGGGGTTAGATAACAAAAAGGGAAGTATATACTTCCCTTTTTGTTCTGCTTAATTAGATCAATTATGCCAGCTGAAATGTTTCTTCAGCTTCTAATGATTTTCTAAATACTATTTTCCCGTCAAAAACATCTAGAACTACAGGTTGAGTTTTGTCTATCGTATTAGCGAGAATAGCCTTGGATAATTCGTTCATTACTTCATTCTGAACTACTCTTTTTACAGGTCTAGCTCCGAATTGAGGGTCGTATCCTTTTTCAGTTAAGAACGCTAGCGCTTCATCGCTTATTCTCAATTCTATTTCCGCTTTTCTTAGCCTATCGTTTAAAGCTCGAAACTGAATTTTTACGATTTCAGCTATTTCTAATTTGGAAAGAGGAGTGAACATGATTATTTCATCTATTCTGTTCAGAAACTCAGGTCTCATTCTCGCTTTTAGCTCTTCGAATACTTGATGTTTCGTTTTTTGAAAAACACGCTCATCATCTCCATCTGCGTCTTTATAATTCTCTTGAATTATATGACTGCCTATGTTAGAGGTCATAATAATGATGGTGTTTTTAAAGTTAACCTTTCTTCCTTTATTATCGGTGAGGTGCCCATCATCTAATACTTGAAGCATGGTGTTAAACACATCTGGATGTGCTTTCTCTATTTCATCCAGTAGCACCACGCTGTATGGTTTTCTTCTTACAGCTTCTGTCAATTGTCCTCCTTCATCGTAACCTACATATCCTGGAGGAGCTCCTAGTAGTCGGCTGATAGAGTGCTTCTCCTGATATTCGCTCATGTCTATTCTCGTCATGGCGTTTTCATCATTAAAAAGAAACTCACTTAGAGCTTTGGCTAATTCTGTTTTCCCTACACCCGTAGTACCAAGAAAGATAAACGAGCCTATAGGTTTTTCTTCATCAGCTAAACCAGACCTAGATCTTCTTACGGCATCACTTACTGCTTGTATAGCTTCATGCTGTCCTACTATTCTTTTCCCTAACTCATCCTCTAAGCGCAGTAATTTTTCTCTCTCTCCCTCCAGCATTTTATTGACGTTAATACCTGTCCACTGACTCACTACAGAAGCTATTTCTTCTATGTCTACTTCTTCTTTTATTAGCTTAGAGTCGGATTGTATATCTGCTAATTCAGCTTTTTTATGCTCTATCTGTTCTTGAACTTCTTTTAGTCTTCCATACCTTATTTCAGCGACTCTTCCATAATCACCTTCTCTTTCGGCTCTTTCGGCTTCTAGCTTTAAGTCTTCTAGTTCAGTTTTTCCATTTTGAATAGCATCTACGACATCTTTTTCTGCTTGCCATTTAGCGAAAATTTCAGTTCTGGAAGCCGTGAGTTCAGAAATGTCTTTTCCTAAAGCCTTAATTTTCTTTTGATCTCCCTCTCGTTTGATTGCTTCTCTCTCTATCTCTAGCTGCATAATCTTTCTGTCCAGCTCGTCTAACTCCAAAGGCTTAGAATTAATTTCCATTCTAAGTTTAGAAGCCGCTTCATCTATAAGGTCGATGGCTTTATCTGGAAGAAAACGGTCAGTGATATACCGCTGAGATAGCTCTACTGCAGCTATTATGGCGTTATCTTTAATCTGCACCTTGTGATGATTTTCATACTTCTCTTTAATTCCTCTCAGAATAGATATGGCACTCTCCGTATCAGGTTCATTTACCATAACCTTTTGAAACCTTCTTTCTAAAGCCTTATCCTTTTCGAAATACTTTTGGTATTCGTCTAGGGTGGTAGCTCCAACGGCTCTTAACTCTCCTCGGGCTAATGCTGGTTTAAGAATGTTAGCCGCGTCCATAGCGCCTTCACCTTTTCCCGCGCCTACTAATGTGTGAATCTCATCTATAAACAGAACGATATTTCCATCAGATTTCTGGACTTCTTTGACCACAGATTTTAACCTCTCTTCGAACTCTCCCTTATACTTGGCGCCAGCTATAAGTGCTCCCATGTCCAATGAGAAGAGTATTTTATCTTTCAGGTTATCGGGAACATCACCATTTACTATTCTATGGGCTATTCCTTCTGCTATGGCTGTTTTACCCACTCCAGGTTCGCCTATAAGTATGGGGTTGTTCTTAGTTCTTCTGGTTAGAATTTGTAATGTTCTTCTGATTTCTTCATCTCTTCCTATTACGGGGTCTAGTTTCCCTTCCTGTGCTTCGGTGATGAGGTTTCGTGCATATTTATTTAGCGCGTCATACGTGTTTTCATGTGAATCAGAAGTCACTTTGTCACCGTTTCTTAGTTCTGAGATAACTGTTGTTAATCCTTTCTTATCTATTCCGTTATCCTTCAGGAGTCGGCTTATTTCGTCACTTCCTTCCAGTAGCGCTTGAAATAAATGTTCTACACTCACATAATCATCTCCAGCTTTATTGGCTGTGGTAAAGGCGCGTTGCAACGCAGTATTACTTTCTCTAGATAAAGAAAGTGTTCCTCCAGTAACGGATCCTCTAGATTTTATGATAGAGCTCACCGTTTGTTCTAACCTCTGAGCATTGACTCCGAATTTACTTAGAATAAAAGGGGTGACACTTTCATCAGTTTCTAAAAGGGCTTTTAGTAGGTGAGGAGTATCCACTATTTGTTGATCATTCTCAAGCGTAACTTGTTGCGCTCTTTGAACGACCTCTTGCGTTTTTATAGTCAGCTTAGTTAAATCCATTTTGTAGTGTTTTATTTATGAATTGTGCAGAGTCAATTTAAGAGCCAAAGCTACCAATCGGTAATAATGTCATTTAAATCAGTGATTTACTGTCTTTTTGACAGAGGAGGTTTAAGGGTCTAGATGATTTCATAGATTATGCTTCAGTGTGTAAATTGGAGAGTTGGCTCTGAATTTATATGTTATTGTCATTCCAGTTATTAATGGATGGAGCGATTAGAACACCAATAACTACGAGAATGATTACACCAATGCCATACTTGAAATACTTCCGATTTTGTCTTTTGAAAGCAAGGCTTGCCTTAATTTTTAGATTCTTTTCGAATTAGTTCAATTATTCTTTTTGATTTATCTTCAATTCTATCGTAGATAGAAATCATCTCCTGTGATACTAAGCCTAAAATATAGAGTCCGTTTTTATATTCAGGGCATTCGAGTAGGGCAGTGAAATTATCTAGGGTTATCTCTTGCTCTTCTATTGTTTTTTCTCCCATATAAACAGGTCCTAATTGGTCTGTATTTGTGTATTTAAATATTGGTTTGGAAATGTACTCATGGTACTCAAATATTTCATGTTCTATAGCGAAGCGATTTCTCTTGTAAAGTTCCTCTAATTCTAGGAGTATCAATTTTATAGAATCATTTGAGATAAGGTTAAGCTTTCCCGAGCTTGATAATTCCAGGTAAGTATTATTATTCGGTGAAAATCTTTCTGACATTAATGAATTTACCACGTTTTTAGTTAATTCTGTGATGTCATTAATAGGCATACCATTCATTTGTTTGATAAGCTTTGCATCTCCAATTAGTCTTGCTTTTCTAAACTCAATTTGAGTTTTTAAAATAGATAAATCTTTCTGCAGGTCCAGGGTTATGAGGTTTAAATATTTAAGTTCTTGCCCTTTATCTAATCGCTGTATATTCCATGTGTTTACCTGCACTGCGATTAAAATTCCGATAACAACGAGTACAACTTCACCAATGGCGTAAATCAGGTATTTATTGAATTTGTTTTCAGTCAGCATTTTCTGCCTAATTTTTCTAAAGAATTTTATCATCCGAATCGGTTTTATCCTCGTCTTTCATTTTTTTATACCCTGTCACCAACCGTATTCCTAATCTGGCGAATAGGATAATAGCGATGACCATTATAATATTAAAACCACTCATTTTTTATTTGTTTTCAGTGACTATCGATGTCTGATTTATCGAAATTATTTTATCATCTGCTAGTCGTTGGTCGTAATGGAGCCTAATGTTTAGGCTAGTCTGTATTGCAACGCAGCAAAGGTTTAGTTGGCGTTACCAGCTATAAATGTACAAGTTTAATGCGTTTTTTATCTATAAAAATAAAATGGCCTAGTCTTGATGCTTTTTCTTCTACGATATGTTTAAATAAGATTTTCAAATTAGCGGGAACTTCAATTTCAACCTCGTCAAAGTAGAGATATAGACTATCGTTAATTAGCTTTAAGGTTTTGTTTATTTCCTGTTCGCTAGAGTCTACAACATTATAATATAAGGATGGGTCAAGAAAAAGTTTGAACTGAGTTGAGTCAGGCACTTTTGTTTTTGAAATAATATGATTGAGTGCATAATCATATTGAGTCCCATCAGATAAGGTGTATTCTAGCTTTGTTTCTCTAATGCTTAATTTATAGATGTAGCCCCATTCAAAGTCAAATCCATCTAAATATTCGATGGGTGAATCTGGTGAGTTTAGCGTTAGCCTTTTGAAATGCTCATAGTTCTGAAAGGAGAGGGAGGGATTTACTGTAATGGTCTTATCTGAGACTGTCTGCCCGAATGAATTAAGACACAGAAATAGAAGTAGATGACTTAAAATAGTTTTCATGTTTCAATTATTTATTCCTTAGCTCCATGGCTTTTTGCCGTTTCTATCCAATGTTCAGAAATTTCTTTTGTATCGACTCCTAAACCTCTAGCCAAATGCAATGCTACTCCAATTAGTAGAACAGAAGCTTCATGAAGCTCGTGATGTGTTTGTAGGCTTCCGAATTTCTCTTGCACTTTTTCTAGTAGTAGATCATTGTGCTTTTGAGCAAAAGAAATAGGGTCTTCAGTCTCATTGGTTATCGTGGGAATCATCAAGTAATCTATCCACTCTTGGCCTATTCTTTCTACTAATAACTCGGGAAGCTCGTTTCCTATTACTCTCCATGCCGCTAGGGTTTTGGTGTCTCCAGATTCAGCTAATCCTGAGTCTAAGAGTAGCTCAAAACCTATATCAGCTATGTTTTGCATTACTCCTAAATATTCATCTTGAGCCTTTTCGAATAGAGCAGCTTCCTGTCCTTTGATATATTCACCTACGCTAAGTTTGGGTAATTCTAACACTTCGGGGCATTCATTCAGACAAGGGAATGTATCCCCTTGGTAAATGTAATGTGCTTTATCAAATTGTATTTGACGACCTAATGGAAAAAGACGGCATGCTAATGGGCGCCCTTGGTAAACGCTACAGCCTACATTATCCTCATATTGACTGCATGCTTGCTGCCCTTTTTTATCTGTCTTGCCATTAAAACGCAATCGAATACCACCAAGGTCACTATAGAGATCTCGAAACGCTCTAGGGGTGATTTTTTTTTCTTTGCTGAAACTGAATAACTCCCAGGGGTTAAGCATTACTACATTCCCAAAACAGCACGTTCCAGCTCGGGAGCAGGTAAGTGGCAGTATAGTTTGAGTCGTGAGTTTCGTTGTTTGCATTATTGGCGGCAGTTATTTTTTAAAATTAATCTTTGACAACCAAGATAGCATTTTATCAAAAGCGATTTCTCTAACCTCTTTTTGAGATAGGTGATATCATACCGTTGGAGAGTGAAAATCTAGTCGGCTTATTACCACTTCAGAAATGATAGGATAAGGTCTGCGTCAGCTATTTGTGTTAGTTAGATTGTGCCGAAGAGGCTAAGCGTTCCCTCAAAGACCCATTTCCTTTCCACGGGAAATCATAAACTCCATTGCAGCATCTTTCTCGTTAGGGATTTTTCCGTTCAGGATAGCGTCTTTTATTTCTTTTTTGAGGTCTCCAATTGCTTTGCAAGGCTTAATTTTAAAAGTCTTCATAATCATTTCTCCAGTTACTGGTGGCTGAAAATTTCTTAATCGATCTCTTTCCTCTAGCTCTACTAACTTGATTTCTACTAAGTCGTAGTTTTTCAAGTATTTCTTCACCTTCGTCTCATTTTTTGAGGTGATGTCGGCTTTGCACAGTTTCATTAAATCATCAATGTCATCTCCCGCATCTACAAGCAGTCTTCTAAGGGCAGAATCTGAAATCTCCTCCTTGGTAAGGGCGATAGGGCGGAGGTGTAGCAGAACCAGCTTCTGAACGTACTTCATTTTCTGATTCAACGGAAGCTTTAATTTCTTGAAAATCTCTGGAACCATACGAGCTCCTAAGTCTTCATGCCCATGAAAAGTCCAGCCGTGGTCCTTGTGAAATCTCTTCGTAGGGGGTTTGGCTATATCATGCAGAATAGCAGACCATCTTAGCCATAAGTCGTCTGTGGCTTCACACAAGTTATCTAACACTTGAATGGTGTGAAAGAAATTATCCTTGTGTCCCTGTCCGTTTTTATATTCTACGCCTCTAAGTGCAGCCATTTCTGGAAATATGTAATCCAATAGACCAGTAGAGTTTAACAATTTAAAGCCTCTAGAAGGCACTTTAGAAAGGATGATTTTATTCAACTCATCAGCGATTCTTTCTTTGGTGATGATGTTTATTCTCTCCGCATTATCCTTAATGCTAGAGAATGAACTTTCCTCTATTTCAAAATCGAGCTGCGTAGCAAAACGAATAGCTCTCATCATCCTCAGCGGGTCATCAGAATAGGTAGTATCTGGATCTAATGGAGTTCTAATGGTTTTATTCTCTAAATCTTCCAATCCATTAAAAGGATCTATTAGCTCACCGAAATTTTCTTTATTCAGCGAAATAGCCAATGCGTTAATTGTGAAATCCCTTCTTTTTTGATCTTCTTCTATCGTTCCAGACTGCACTACTGGGTTTCTACTGTCTTTAGAGTAGCTCTCGCTTCTGGCCCCTACGAACTCGAGTTCTAAATCACCAGTTTTAAAGGCGGCTGTGCCATAAGTTTTAAACAGAGCTACCTTTTTTACGTTCAGGGCCTTGGCGGTATCTTGAGCCAGTTCCATTCCGTTTCCTTCGGTTACTATGTCTATGTCTTTGGAGTCTCTCTTTAATAAGATGTCTCTCACAAAACCTCCTATAACAAAAGCCTTTTCCCCTTTTTTATCAGCTATTCTTCCGCAAGTGGAGAATACTTTATGAGATATATGTTCTTTTAAATTCATGAGCTGTGAAGGGCAAATTTACTGTGTAGAGATGGATATATACTTTCGAAAGTAGAACGGGTTGATTAAGAGTTTCTTTTCTCTAAGAATGCCTCTACATTATTAAAGATTCGGTCATCTATATCTTCTTGGCTAGATTTAATAAATTCACCTCCAGTCACTTTTTCGAACAGTTCTATGTATCTGGTGGTAATTAATTGAACAAATTCTTCAGGAATAGCGGGCATAGCTTGTCCGTCTTTTCCCATAAAGTTGTTTTCCATTAACCATTCTCTCACGAATTCTTTACTGAGTTGCTTTTGGGGTTCATTATTCGCTTGTCTTTCTGCGTAACCATCCGCATAAAAATAACGAGAAGAATCAGGAGTGTGAATCTCATCCATCAGTGTAAGAGTTCCATTTCTCATACCGAACTCATATTTCGTATCTACTAGAATTAATTCCTTTTCTGCAGCTATTTGAGTTCCTCTTTCAAAGAGAGCTCTGGTGTATGCCGCTAGCTGATTGAATGTTTCTTCATCTACGATTCCTTGAGCTATTATTTCTTCTTTAGAAATATCTTCGTCATGGCCTTCTACAGCTTTAGTAGCTGGAGTTATAATCGGCTCAGGGAATTTGTCGTGCTCTTTCATGCCTTCTGGCATAGTTACACCACAGATAATTCTTTGGCCAGCGTTATATAGTCTCCAAGCATGGCCAGTCAAATATCCTCTAATCACCATTTCTAACATGATAGGTTCACATCTATAACCCACAGCTACATTGGGGTCTGGAGTGTCTATAAGCCAGTTAGGAACGATGTCTTCTGTGGCCTTAAGGAACTTAGTAGCTACTTGATTTAGCACCTGCCCTTTAAATGGAATCGCAGCTGGTAAGATATGGTCAAAAGCTGAAATTCTATCTGATGCCACCATCACTAGCAAGTCATTTTCTAAAAAATATACATCTCTTACTTTTCCATTATATACCTTCTCTTGTCCGGTAAAGTTGAAATTTGTTTCTTTGATTCCCATTTAGTCTACTCTTTTTAAATAAATGAAAGAAGTATCGGTTCTGGAGAACGTCTGAATCCATTTCATTTTATCGTCTTTAAATTTCTCGATATATAAGGTGTCCACATTCTCTTCGAGAGCGGAGTTATTATTAATTACTAGTTTTTCTCTATACTCATCCCAGTACCATGTTCCGGTTTTAGAACTTTTCGTAAACCCAGAGGTTACTCTTACTGTAAAGTTCTTCTTAAATTCATAAGTAGTGCTTTTTGCTCTTTTATTCAGTTCTGTTTTTTCAGATTCATTAAAAACTTTAAGGCTATGATCGAATTCAATAACACGCCATTTTCCTATGAGTTTCTCAGGAACATCTGCGTTGCAACGCCCTAACAACAGAACCAGAAGAAGGAGTTTAATCGGTTTCAAAGGCCTCTATGATTTTCTTTACTAGTCTGTGTCTAATAACGTCTGTGGTAGTTAGTCGAACCACTGAGATTCCTTCTACGTCTGACAAGCGCTCTAAACCTTCTATTAGACCAGATTTTTGATGCCTCGGTAAATCTACTTGAGTGACATCTCCAGTAATAATGAATTTAGCGTGTTTTCCCATTCTGGTTAAAAACATTTTCATCTGCTGGACAGTGGTGTTCTGCGCCTCATCTAGAATCACGAATGCGTTATCCAAAGTTCGCCCTCTCATAAATGCCAGTGGCGCTACTTCTATAGTTCCGTTTTCTATGTACTCTTCTAGTTTTTCATGATGGATCATATCTCTGAGTCCATCATAAAGGGGCATCATGTAAGGGTCTAGTTTTTCTTTCATGTCTCCAGGAAGAAACCCTAGATTCTCTCCAGCTTCTACTGCGGGTCTAGTAAGTATTATTCTCCTAACTTCTTTCTTTTTTAGTGCTCTTACGGCCAGCGCTACAGCGGTGTAGGTTTTCCCAGTTCCAGCAGGCCCCACCGCGAAAAGCATATCGTCTTTTTCAGAACGAGAAACCATTAATCGCTGGTTTTTTGTACGAGGTTTTACTCTTATGCCGCTATTTCCGTATACGATAACAGCATCATTTCCTGTGTCTTTATCGTCTTCTTCATCAGGAGATTGGGGTCCTAATATTCGTTCAATATCATTTTCGGTGAGCTGATTGTATTTTTCTATGTGCTCAAGAATGGTAGATATTTTAGCATTAAATGCATCCAAGTCCGTTTGATCTCCAAAAGCTTTAAGGCTGTTCCCTCTAGCTACTAATTTTAGCTTGGGGAAACTCTGTCTTATGATCTTAAGCTTAGCTCCTCTAACGCCAAGTAAAACAGTGGGTTCAGGAAGGTTGATTATTATTTCTAATTCGTGCAATTTTTTCTATTCTTGTTAAAAGATGAATGTGCAAAATAAGCCAAGATTATGCGGTTTTTAGCTGTTTTAGTAAGCTATTTTTGAAAGCTTAATTAACAAGTCATTTTTATGGCAATAATCACTCTAATTTCAGACTTAGGAAAAGAAGACCATTATTTGGCTTCTGTAAAGGGCGCCATCTTTACGGGAGCTCCAGATGCTAGGGTGGTGGATATTTCTCATGCGATTAGGCCATTCGATATTTATGAGGCGTCTTTTGTTTTAAAGAGTTGTTACTCTCATTTTCCTGAAGGAACCATACATGTCGTTTCTGTGAATGATGTTTTGACTGAAAGCCATGATCACGTGGTGTTAAAGTATGACGGTCATTATTTTATCGGAGCAGATAATGGTATATTCTCTATTTTGATTGAGAAAAGAGAGGTGGAAATATTCTCGTTGAACGTTCCGTCAGAATTTGACTTCGAGACATTCCCTTTGAGAAATAGGTTTGTCACAGCAGCGTGTCATTTAGCTCGAGGAGGAACTCCAGAGGTGATAGGGAAACGGGTAAAAGAACTGATGGGAGTAGAGCTCTTTAAGCCACTTTTAGAGCCAAATGTGATAAGAGGGCAAGTGATTTATGTAGATGGTTATGAGAATGTTATTACCAACATCACCGAGCAGACATTTAGAGATGTAAAGAAGGGCCGAGACTTCAGAATTAACTTAGTGAGAAGTCAAGAGGTGATTAAAAAGATAGTTACTTCTTATGCTGATGTGGCTCCGGGAAGAGCTTTAGCCATATTTGGCGGGGCTAATTTGTTGGAGATAGCTATAAGTAAAGGAGCTCCTAGAATGGGCGGAGGTGCTCATAGTTTATTAGGATTAAGAATAAATGATACTGTAAGGATCGAATTCGAATGATAGTAAGGATAGTAAAAATGACCTTTGAGGCGTCTAAAGTTGAGGATTTTCAGAAGATGTTTGAGGAGAAAAAAGAGCATATTCGAGGATTTGAAGGGTGCCAGCGTTTAGAGCTGTTGAGGGATGTTTCTGATTCGAATGTATTCTTTACTTACAGTTTCTGGAATGAAGCTGAAGATTTAAAAAGTTATAGGCATTCCGACCTTTTTAAGGAAACTTGGAAGTTTACTAAATCATTATTCTCAGATAAACCTGAGGCTTGGAGTTTGAACCAAGAGGTGGTTTTGACATGATAGTTTCCTGCTATTTTAAACAGTTATATAAAGGAAGAAGTGAAGCGGTTGGTTACTATTGCAACGCGGATAAAAACGTAATTTATGTGGGCATTATTTAAAAAAGAAATTAGTTCGTTTTTGAACTCACTTATTGGCTATGTGGTAATCATAGTGTTTCTGTTGTTAAACGGATTATTCATTTGGATTTTCCCAGGGGATATGAATGTTTTAGACATGGGCTATGCCACATTGGATGGGTTGTTTTCTATAGCTCCTTGGGTGTTTATGTTCCTGATTCCAGCTATTACTATGAGAATGATAGCAGAAGAAAAGAGAAACAGAACGCTAGAGCTTTTGGTGACTCGGCCAATAACGGATTTTCAAATAGTAATTTCTAAATTTTTAGCAGGTATTTCTTTAGTCATCATCTCCTTAATTCCCACATTGGTATATTATTTTTGTGTGTATTATATAGGAGAAACCGAAGGAAATATAGATAGAGGAGGCACCTTGGGAAGTTATCTAGGATTGATATTTTTAGCTGGTGGATATGTCAGTATGGGAATATTTTCAAGTTCTCTTTCGGAAAATCAAATTGTAGCTTTTTTATTGGCAGTAGTGATGTGCCTTTTTATGTTTATAGGGTGGGAGAGTATTAGTGATTTTTCTCAGCTTGGAGGTTTAGAGAGCTACGTGATAGGAATAGGTATTAATGACCACTATAAATCGGTAAGCAGAGGTTTACTGGATAGCAGAGATGTTCTGTATTTTATAGCGCTTATAGGTGTGTTTTTATTGGGAACCGTAACAGTTTTAAAAAGTAGAACGTGGTGAGAAAGTCAAATGATATAGTAAAGTTTGTGCTAAGTGCTGCTATCTTAATCGTTATAGCGGTAGTGCTGTCTTTTAAGTTTTTTAAATTAGACTTAACAGAAGAAAATCGTCATTCGCTAACGGATCAGACCATAGAGACTTTGGCCAACTTAGAAGAGCGAATTTTCTTTAAGGTTTACTTGACAGGTAATATCCCTTCGGAGTATAAAAAACTAGAGAAAGCGATAGAAGAGAAGCTAGACGAATTTAGAGATTATTCAGACGATAGAATAGAGTATGAGTTCGTTAATCCATACATCAGTGATGATGAGAATGAGAATAATAAGTTCTGGGAAAAGCTCTATGATGGCGGAGTGAAGTTTAGTAATATAGAATACCGAGAGAATGGGATTAAGCAGGATTTAGTTTTGTTTCCGGGAGCTTTTATGAATTATAAAGGAATAGATTATCCGATTAATTTTCTTAAAAGTTCTTCTAAATTAGGGGCCGGGCAGGATATGGTAAATGCCAGTATTACTAATCTGGAGTATGAGCTGATATCTAAAATCAGCCAGCACACTAGAGACGAAAAGCCTAAAATAGGAATCCTTGAGGGCCATGGCGAATTAATGGATGTGCAGTTGGCTTCTATTCAACAGTCTTTAAGAGAATTTTACTTAATGGAGAGAGTCTCTCTAGATGAAAACATCAATGCACTTTCTGAGAAACTTCCTGCTAAGAAGTCTAGAAATTTGCTGTATGACGCTATTATAGTGGCCAAGCCGACTAAGAGCTTTAATAAGAAAGACCAGTTTGTATTGGATCAATATGTAATGAATGGTGGGAAGGTAATGTGGTTAATAGATCCTATGGCGGCAGATTTAGATAGTTTGGTTAATGGTGAGCAGGCTATGTCAGTGCCATTGAACTTAGGTCTGGAAAACATGCTGTTTGATTATGGTGTAAGAATCAATAATGATTTAATTATAGATTACAACTGTGCCCCTTTAGAGGTAGATGGCGGCCCCATGGGAGATAAACGTAAGAAGATGTTAGTGCCGTGGTTCTATAGCCCTCGATTATTTGTAGATTCTGTTTTAGAGCCTTATCACCCTATAAACAAGAATTTAAATAACATTATAGCAGAATTCGCGAGTAGTATAGATACTATTCAGAATGATGTCACTAAGACTGTACTTCTTACTTCTAGTGAAGTTTCTAGAAGATTAAAGTCTCCAGTACGAATAAATATAAACATAGCACAGTTTGGATTTGAGTATTTCGATAATAAGGCTACTCTTAACTCTCATAGCCCTATAGCCGTTTTATTGGAAGGAGAGTTTTCCTCGGCATTTAAAAATAGAGGTGTTTCCGATACGATCATTAACAGCGCAGATATAGCTTATAAAGATGTAAGTGTACCTAATGCCATGGTCGTAATTTCTGATGGAGATATTATAAGAAATGATTTATATCCTGGTGAGAATGGCTACGAGCCCTTTCCGTTAGGTTTTGACCCAATACAGCGTGTTATAGCGTATGACAATACAGAGTTTCTCATGAACTGTATGAATCATTTATTAAATGACAATGCAGTAATATCTTTAAGAACTCGAACATTTAAGAGTAGACTTCTAAATAAAGCTAAAGTAGAGCAGAATGAAACGCTACTTAAATTTCTGAATGTAGGACTGCCTATTTTGATTGTAGGTGTTTTCGGTATTCTCATGTTCATTATTCGTAAAAGGAAATATTCAAAAACAGCAGCATGAAAAAGAATTTAATTCTTCTAGTAGTTTTAGTGGTATTGGCTGGATTAGCCTATGTGTTATTTGTGAACGATAGCAAGAGTACGATTGCCTCTAATCCATTGTCAGATTTTGCTATAAGTGATACTGCGAGTGTTTCTAGAATATTTATATCGGATAAGGTTACGGGTCAGTTAGAACTTAGAAGGGATGAGTCCACAGGTCACTGGGTAGTGAATGAAAAGTACAGAGCCAAAGGGCATGCAGTGAAGTTGCTTTTAGAGGCTTTTAAGAATATAAAAATCAAAGGTCCTGTTCCGAATAAAATGAAGCCTATGGTAATCTCTAATGCCGCTTCTACAGGAAAGAAGATAGAGATTTACACCAATAGTTCTAGTGTTCCAGAGAAGATTTGGATAAGTGCTGGAAATACATCGGATCATCATGGAGATTATTTCATCTTAGAAATACCAGGAGAAGGGATAAGTCCAGACCCATTTATAGTTGATATGCCGATGTTTGCTGGTTTTTTGACAGCTCGGTTTTTCACTGCTGAGAATGATTGGAGATATTCAGGTGTATTTGATTACCCTCAATTAGAGTTCAATAAAATAAAAGTTGAACAAAAAGACAGCCCTAATCAAGGATTCATACTAAACTGGAAAGGTGGAAACGAGGTACAAGTGGAAGAATTAGTCTCTGGTGCCGTTATAAGCCCATTAGATACGTTAATAGCGAAAGATTATATTTTGCGTTACAAAAAAATTCATTTAGAAACTCATAACAATTATTTAGAACCCTATCAGATAGACAGTGTTCTGAGTTTAACACCACACTGGGAGATTACGGTCACCGAGAACTCAGGAAATGAGCAGAAATTAGACCTATTTCATTTGGCAGGTAATGGGACTTATCATGATTTCGAAGGAAACGAATTCGCTTATAACCAAGATATGCTTTATGGTACTTTGGGAGATGGAGAGCTTTTTAAAGTTCAGTATGGTCCAGTATTCAAACCTCTTCTAGTAGGCTTAGATTATTTCAAATAGACTAGCGGTGGTTAATGACTACAGCCTGTTTAAATGAAGCTCCTTCGCCTTCTACTTTTATAAAATACATACCTTCCATTACTTGAGCAGTTTCAAGTACACAGCTACTCTCTTTAGTATATCCACTTACTACTACATTTCCATACCTATCCATAAGATTCACTGAATATTCAGAATAGGGCTTATCAGCATTGATTACTAACCAAGCATTAGCAGGATTAGGGTAAACGAGAATATCAAATGAAAGCGGTTCGAAGTAAACTTCTAACGTTTCACTATAGCCTGTTTCCCCTTCACGGGACTTCATCTTTATTCGGAAAGAATTTACGCCTTCACTGGGGGTTTTATCAATTGTGTGAAAGTCTACTTGATCAACGTTAGGTCTTAGATACTGGATGCCATGCCAAATGTTTTCATTATCAAGTTTTTCTAATTCAAAATAATGAGACTTGAGGTCATTACCATTCTCCCAAGAGACTTCTATAGTTCCGTTGATTACTTGGTAAGACAAGCCTAGAATATTGTCTTGGGCAGAAGTGAATAGAAAGCTTGCACAAAGTATAAGGGTATAAAAAATCCTAGTCATGTTTTCAAATAGTATAATTTGATTTACGACTAGGATTTAAAGAAGTTTCCTCTATGAGGAAAATAATTAGGGTTAAAGCGCTAGTTTAAGATTATTTTTTGTGTCGTGGTTAGTGAATTATCTAATATTTTAATAAGGTATGCTCCTCTGGCTAATGAGGACACATCAATAGAAAAGAGATTACTCGCTGTAACTGTAAGCGAGATAACTAGTCTTCCTGTGGTGTCTCTAATCTCTATTTTCTGCCCTTCAGTTAGACCATCTATATAGAATATAGTCTTGGCAGGGTTGGGGTAGATGCTAAATACACTTATTGCGTTCTCAGAAATTCCTGTCACTAAATCAGACCCATCACAATCCTGATCTATAGTATCATCCAGGATTTCTATTCCGTTAGGATTAATGTCATCATTGGTATCATCGCAGTCCAAGCCATTTAGAACATAACCGTTTGGCTGAGAACAATCCTCCACAGAAACATCAGGATTACCGAATGAGTCGTTATCATCATCTTCATAGTAAATTTGTGTAGTTAGATTATCATCTATAACTCCTGAGCAGTCGTCATCTGAATTATTACAGATTTCACTCATTCCAGGATTAATATTTGTATTGGCATCATTACAGTCGTTATCATTATCTGCGTATCCATCAGGCATAAAGCATGAATTAATACTCACATTAGGATTTCCATATCCATCATCATCACTGTCTAGGAAGAAAATATTGGTAACAAAACCTTCATCTATTAATCCGTCACAGTTATTATCCTTGCCGTCACAGATTTCATTAATATTGGGATTAATATCTTCATCCTCATCATCGCAGTCATTACTGTTAGAAACATATCCCTCGGGTGTAAAACAACTAGAAGTAGAAATCTGTGGATTTCCAAAACCATCATTGTCATCATCTAACCAGTATTCATTGATAATGAAGTTTTCGTCAATAGTTCCATTACAGTTGTTATCTACTCCATCACAAATTTCAGTAGCTCCCGGGTAAATAGAATCATCTCCATCATTACAATCTCCATCTGAGACTAGGAAACCATCATTGTCTAAATCTATTTCAGCAAGACAGAAATCAATACTAATAGATTCTCCAAAATCTGGATTGGATAAGTCAAATAGAATCACTCCTTCTGCATCGGTTATAACCAAGTCTCCATCAACTCCACATCCACCCCACTGAGAACCGAAGAATCCATCACCATATGAATCATTTAAAATTAAGGTGTAGCACTCTGCAGGAATACATAACTGAACTAAATCATTACTTCCTCCTGTTTCAGCATCACCTTCAGAACCTTCATATGTATTTTCATTTACTTCATAGATAACTTCATTCGAACTATTTACTAGCTGCCAGCTTGTTTCAGAACCATAGCAATCTAAAGTAAAGTTTAGAGTTACCGCAGCTGCTAAGCATGGGTAATTGCAAGAGCCATCATCTATTTCAGCTTCAGAATCATAATTCAAAGCTTCAGGATCTGTGCATCCGCTAATAGTTGGGTCGTTACATGGAGCGTATGTTCCATCTAAAGTTAGTAGACCTGAATTTGTAGGGTCTAGGAATAATTTTAGTTGTTCGAAGTTTTGAGTTCCATTTGATGTCCAGTTATAAGACATTTTACCATAAAGGTCTGGGCTATTAGGAGAAGTACAGAATGAACTCCCTCCAGTTAATTGGCCTATTATTAAGCCGTCATTATCAAATATTGGAGATCCAGAAGACCCCCCTTCAGTAACTCCATGACCGTTTTCGGTAGCTGACCAAATTACTCTCCAGTGAGAGTTGCTAGCGCTTCCCCATGATGTAGAGACTAAATTAGAGGTGTAGGTACTTATTTTTTTGTAATCACCTGAAGGATGGTGAATTCCCACTCCACCAGAGCTAGTTGCATTAACGGCATTCCAGCCATTGTAATACGCATTTATAGAAGTCGGAATATCCGAATCAATTTCTGTCAGTAGAAAGTCTGATCCAGAGTTTCCTCCTCCGTCATTACTATAGGCTATTCTTGTACTTCCAGTTATCGATTGTGTTCCTGATGCAGAATTCCCTCCACATGATCCCGTTTGATAATTAAAATAGTAGATATATTGATTGTACTGAGCAGGAGAGGAGTCTATTCCACAATGCCATGCTGTAAGAATATATGGGGCGCAGTTTAAGGAAGTATTGTTTATTAAAGAACCACTACACCAACCTTGGCCTTGGTTACTTGTCAGAAGTATTCTCACTACTCCCTTTTCTTCATCGGTCCAAGAGTCACCTTCAGAGCATGCTACATTTACCTCACACGAGCCTGACCCTCCTCTAAACTCACCATTTATTTCAGCAAATGCATTTCTATATACGTAACCAATTTTTTCTATCGAAACTCGATTTTGACCGTAATCGCTTAAAGGCTCGAACAGCTCTAAAACTACAGATTCTCCAAGAATATTTCCAGAAGCAAACAGTTCAGACGATTTGTTGTTAGCAGAAGTGAATCCTCCCAGAACCATGCTCTTATCAGCACTGTATATATGCAAGATAGAATTAGTAGCTAAGTGAAAATCATCATATAGAAAATTTAAAGCCTTGGCTTCTCTAGCGGTAATCTTCAGTCTCCATACTCTATCTCCATTTTCTAAAGTATAGTATGTCCCTGAATTATCAAGCGTTAAGTTAGATTCGATATATCTAGAAAATAGTTCAAGCTGACCAGAATTGTCTCGATTAATATCCTCTTGTTCTATTTCTTCACTATCTAGTGCGGCAAATTCTCTTATTTCGAATTCTTGATTTTCTATATCATTTAAAATGAAAGATAGCGGAGAACCTCCTACGGATTGCTGGGCGTGCGTAACAGCACATAGCAGCAATAGAAGTGCTGACATATAAATTGTTTTCATAGCTTATTTTTTAATAAGCGTAAGTTAACTTTAAGAGATGTTAATTCATAGAAGGGTTGTTCTTTATTTACTCACAGGAGGTTCCAAATAACCCTAGAAAAATGGCAATATCTGTTGTGTTCACAAAGCTATCAGAGTTAAGGTCTGTTTGACAAACCCCTGAGCATCCAAAGTCAGAAAGCAGTATCAATAGGTCATTAATAGAAATCGTGCCATCAGAGTTGAAATCACCCATACATTCGAGTTCTTCATAAGAATCTACTTGTCCGTTACAGTCATTGTCTACTCCTTCGTTAGTGCTTGGCGCAGACGGATAAATATCACTTCTGGTATCATCACAATCGGAGGAGTTAGTCACTATACCAGCAGAGGGTGTACATGCTAATGCCGGTGTGTTTAAATCTCCAAAGCCGTCTAAGTCTGAATCTGCATAAAAGGTGGTTTGATTTTCATCAATCTGTTCATTACAGTTGTCATCTATGTTATTTCCGCATATTTCAGAGCTTGCAGGATTCACCTCTATATCATTGTCATTACAGTCCCCAGTAAGAGTGACGTTAAAATTACCTTGAGGGCTGCAAGCCATAACCGAATTGCTAGAACCATAGCCATCAGCATCTATATCTTCATAGTAAGTGATTTGTGCAAATCCTTCATCTATTTGGCCATCACAGTTGTTATCTATTCCATCACAAACTTCAGAAACGCCAGGATAAATAGCGTTATTTAAAGGCATGCAGTCTCCATTAATAGCGACAAAGTTAGAAGGTTGGTCGCAGACTAAAGAGGTGATTGTGTCGTCTCCGTAGCCATCACCATCACCATCGTAATACCAAATAGTTGGTTCAGTACATGAGCCGTCATCAATAGTAGCGTTAGAGTTGTAATTACATGCAGTAATAGAAGTGCAACCAGTATTACTAGGAGCTACTGCACAAAATGATTCAGAAACGCTGAAGCCAAAATTTGCTAGAGACATACTCACCAGCGTAAGACCTTGAGCATCTACGACTGAATAGTTTCCATCTGCACAGCCTCCACTGGAGAGACCATCTCCATAGCTGTCATTAATAACTAATTCGTAGCAGCCATCGGATAGACAGAACTCAGTAGAATAATTCGTTTCACTACTAAGTGAGCCAGTAAGAGTGGAATATAGTATTCCTCCTAAATCGTCATTTAAATCCCATCCTGTTTCGTTCCCATAGCAATCGGTAGAAAGATTAAAGGTAACAGCAGAGCCATTGAGAATGGTCTCATAAGTACTACTTGTCGAATTGTTATCTGTATTTTCGTCAGGTAAGCCATTAGGATTTAAGACTGTAATGGTAAAGGAATGTGCTCCATCTGTGGAGTTGAAAGTTGGTATATTTATAGTAGTATTGGCTCCTATAGCTAAGCTTCCATTCCAAGTATAAGTAGAGGTAGTACCTCCATCTGTATCATACTCAATGGTCATTACTGTTACCGTAGATGTCCCTATATTTCTAACAACTAGAGAAGCTTCAGTTTCGGTCTGACAGTTAGTTCCTTCTGGTGAGTCTAGAGATAATACCATTACATCGGTATCATATTGTACCACATCATAGACCCCACTTTCCCAAACTCCTCTTCCGTAAGTACCTATTCTCATTAGGTTAGTAGCTTCATTAATTTCAATATCATTTACGATGACATTTGGTAAATTTTCGTTAAATGGAATCCAACTACCTATAAGAGTGTTATAGTAGTATACTCCTATATCCATTCCTAGATATATTCCACCATTCGATGAATTGAATTTGATTATGTTGGCTGGGATGTTGGGTAAGTTGAAACTGATATTCTCCCATGAAGACCCTCCATTTAGTGAGCGGTAAACTTTTTGTCCATTAGTCCATCCCGATTGTGTAATCCAAATTTCATTGGAATTGCTAGGGTTGATTTCTAAGGAAGTAACGGAAGAGTTAAACGGAAGAGCAATATTTGTAAAAGTAGTTCCTCCGTCATTTGTTCGTGCTAAATCACTTCCACTAGAAGCATACATAATATTAGAATTAGCCTCATAGACCTCTACTATAGAAAGAAGAGAAGGGAAGTTATAAGTGCTGATTTGGTTCCAGCCTGAACCAAGTACATATTCATAAACATCATTATATCCAGCTACAATACGAGAATTATTACCATCATAACTCATAGGGGTTATCCATCTTCCGCTTTCTGGTCTGCCTACACCACTGAGGTTAAAACCTCCATTACTGGTGTAATAAAGTGATCCGTTTTGAATCATTCCCCATATTTGGTCTGAGTTATTGGAGTTAACTGCTGAACCCATACCGTCTGCTCCATAGTAACATTTCCATGTACCGTCTGTGTATGCGTACCCTCCGTTATCCTGAAGTCCTCCGCACAGAGTGGTTACATCGTTCTGAGAACCTGCTATGGTGTAATATTGACCAATTTGAAGTCCGTCTGAAAGGTCGGTAAATGAGTTCCCATTGTTTGTAGACCTATAAACGCCTCCATCACTACCACAGTATAAATTTCCATTATAGTAATTTAAATAATGTATGTCAGCGTGAGTATAAGAGGCTCCAGAAGGATTACTCCAGCTATTAATACCTGTCCATGAAACTCCTCCGTTGGTGCTTCTCCAGACATTTAATACTCCTACTAGAAGTGTGTTTGGGTCAGTGTCTGATACTGTTATGGCCATATCGTACCAAGCCTGACTGGAACCGTCAAAAATATCAGTGGTAGTATTCTGAGCAGAAAAAGAGCCTCCAGAGTCCACTGATTTATAAACTCCTTGAAAAGTCCAATCTCCAGCTGCTGCTAATATATAGACTATGTTTTCTGCGGCTGGCGAAACTGTTACAGCTAATCTATTCGTTCCTCCAGGTAATCCTGTGGAGGTACCAAATGTGTTTCCACCATTGGTGGAGACATAGCATGTGTTAGCGGTTACTGCATATATTACCTGAGAATCTCCAGGCTTTATAGCTATATCTCTTATGTTACCACTTTGGATTTGATTCCATGTATTTCCGCTATTGGTAGATTTATAGAGGCCACTGCTAGCAGCTACATATATGTTAGCGGGGTTTTCTGGATCGATGAGAATTTTGTTTCCCTGTCCAAAAGTACTTCCAGCTTGTGCCCATGAAGTTCCTGCATCTGTGGACTTCCAAACTCCTATGCTGTAAGTGTCTCCGCCATCAGAATCACCTGTGGTAACATAAATCTCATCTGGGTTGTCTGGGTTTATAGCTATTCCTGAAATCCCTATAACAGCAAGATCATCACTCATAGGTGTCCAAGAGATCCCAGCATTTACTGATTTCCAAACTCCTCCAGCAGGTGCCCCAACGTAGATAATATTGGGATTATAAGGATGCTGAACCACTACATTAATTCTTCCTGTACCTGAACTCCAGCTTCCAGTAGTGATATGGTCAAATGGCCCTAAAGGGAGCCAGTTACCACTTGGAGGAGATGATTGATTCTGAAAAGACGAATTAAAATCGGTGTACTCCTTAAAAGCAGTCCCAAAGTCGGGAAAGCTTCCATCGGGCATTAATCTATTTTCCCAAAAAGCTTCCCATCTTTTAAATTGTTTCCAACCCTTGCCTTTTGTGTACTCCTTTCCATCCCATTCTTCATGAAATTTCTTCGAAATTTCTTCGAAACTTTCGTTCTTGTCTAAGAGAAGTTTAGTCCAACTTCTTTCTTCTTGGCTAAACCCACTAATAGCAATGAATGCAAGGGATAGGAGTACTATTTTTTTTATCATTTGTTTCTATTCACATGTGCTTCCAAATAATCCGAGGAAAAACGCTAGATCATTTGTGTTTACGGCATTATCATTATTTATATCTGCGGAGCAATTAGAGCTGCATCCAAAATCGGCTAGCAAATAAAGGAGATCATTAATAGTAATGCTTCCGTCTAAATCAAAATCACCCAGACAAGGAGCTATTTCATCACCTACGATACTTCCATCACAATTGTTATCTAAGTCTTCTCCTGTACCTACAGCACCCGGATAAACTAAGTTATTAGTATCATCACAATCTAAGGAGTTGTTTACAACTCCTGCAGATGCCTCACATGCTAGGATAGGACTACTCAAGTCTCCAAAGCCATCTAGGTCATTGTCTGCATAAAAAGTCAATTGATTTTCATCAGTAAAACCATCACAGTTATCATCTATTCCATTTCCGCATATTTCTGCAGCTCCTGGATAGGCTTGGTTATTATTATCTAAACAGTCACCTGTGGTTAGGGTGTTATATAAACCTACAGGAAGACAACTTTCTATACTGTTTGAACTTCCGAATCCATCAGCATCGAGGTCTTCATAATAAGTACTTGTTGTTATACCCTCATCTATTTGTCCGTCACAGTTATTGTCAACTCCATCACAAACCTCAGTTGCATTTGGGTTAATTGTATTATCTAAATCATCACAATCCAAATTATTTGTTACAAAGTTGGAAGGAACTGTACAAGCGTCTTGAGAGACGGCTGCATTACCATAACCGTCTCCATCAGCATCAAAGTAATAAGTAATAGGCAAAATACATGAACCATCGTCTACGGAAGCAGTGTTATCGAAGTTACATGCCGTGGGGTTTGTACAGCCATTACATGAGAAGTCACAAGTTCCGTCATCAAAAGTTGCTAATGCTGAGAAGTTACATGCTGCGGGGTCCATACATCCATAACATGAGAAGTCACAGCTGCCGTCATTTATTGAAGCCGAATTGTCATAGTTACAAGCTGTGTTATCAGTACAACCAGAACAAGAGCTATTGTCTCCGTTACAGACTCCACAATTATCTGCAACTGCAGTTCCTCCACAATTTCCTAAACAATCATCTTGTAAACAAGACCCATCATCGGCAGTAGCTGCAGCATCATAGTTACAGGAAGTAGGATTTGTACATCCTGGTGTTCCGCATGTTGAGCCGTCAAAAGTCATAGTTAAGTTGGCAGTTCCAGAGGATCCGTTCCAACCATCGATTAATACAATGTATGTCGTGTTTGGTGTAAGATCGTTACAATCGAAAACTAATCTGGACATGTATTGGTCAGCACCACTATCATCGTTAGCAGCTACTAATGTTCCTCCACAGCCTGAAAACACTGCCATTTGAGAATCTGTAAAAGTTCCGCTTCCATCAAAAGAAGTTTCTAAAGTTATAACGGTAGGTCCGTTAGGCGTAGTAAATGAGAAGAAAACATCGTTTTCTATTCCATTTGCATTACACCATCCGGTAGTAGTATTGCATCCAGTAGTTGGTACGCTAAAAATATCGTTGACACAAACGTTAGAATTATCTATGCTGTTTAATCCAATATTAAGTGGTGTAGCAGTAACGCATAAATCATTTGAAGCTCCGAAGTCACATGTTCCATTATCACATGCTGCTGCAGCATCGTAATTGCATGCTCCAGTATCGGTGCATCCTCCTGTAATACAAGAACCGTCATCACAACCAGCTGAAGGGTCGTAATTACAAGCCGATGATGAATTACACCCTGGATAAGTACAAGAACCATCATTCGAAGTGGCTGATGCATCATAATTACAAGCTGCGGCATCATCACATCCTGGACCAGATACTCCTGCCGAAATGGAGAAGTTAGCGTTGGATATATCAAAAAAGATATTCCCATTTGCTTTTACCTTAATTCTGGCTAACGAAGTAGCTATATTAGGAACATTTATTACTTGAGTTCCGTCATTGGTTGTTCCTGCTAAAATGAGAGTAGGATAAGTAAGTCCGCCATCTGTAGATAAATAGATATCTACTTGGCTACAAAGTATCGGGCTGGCTGTGGTGTTAGCCACATCCCATGTAACCGTGGTATTTGTATTTCCAGTTAAATTTTGACCTCCATCTGGAGCTTGAAGTATAAATGGTCCACCCACATCTGACACGTTTATGGACATCTGGTTATCATTTACGCCACCACCACCAGCTCTATTATCTCGAGCAGTACATCTAAAAGTAAGACCTCTGGTATAAGTTGGCAGCATTTCTCCAACCGCAGTCGTGTTATTTACTAAGTCAGTTATTCTAGGAAATGTTCTAATAGGAGAGGAAGTGCCCGTCCAACTTCTAAATATTGGTTGATTTCCAGTTGGATTGTTAAAAGCTGATGTAGTTCCAGTGCTTGGCCCTAAGTCATATTCTTCCCAGCAATACGTTAATGCATCTCCGTCAGGGTCGCTTCCTATAGCCGTAAGTTCAAAAGGTGTAGAAATTGGAATAGAAAGTCCATCTTGCCCATTGTCTGCATTAATAGAAGGAATTCCATTGCCTGTGTTTGTTATTGTGGCACATGAATTTCCATTCCCGTTTTGCGAGTATGAGATTATTTCATTAAAGCTATGGTTATGAAAATAGGCATCACTATTTGATTGAAGGTTTACTGAACATATTCCAGCATATCCCATGATGGTAGAGGCACTTCCTGGTTCGAAAGCAGCACCACTACTTCTGTTACAAGTATTGTTTTGGGTATGATTTCCTCCCCATTGGTGTCCCATCTCATGCGAAACATAATCAATATCAAAAGGGTCACCAATAGGAGCACTTTGCCCTGTTACACCTTGCGCCTTTCTAGTAGAAGTACAAGGGGATTGTAAACTTGCGATTCCACCTCCTCCAGTAGAGTAAACATGACCAATGTCATAGTTCGCTGTGCCTATAACTCCATCTAAATTGCTTTGGTTCTGACCAAGCATTGCTCCACCATTCCCGTTGGTGTAAGGGTCTGTTCCTGAGTCAGTGTAAACTATTAAATCGTTATTTCCTACAAGTACCATACGAATGTCTACTTCTGTTTCGTAAACGCCATTAACTCTTACCATAGAGGTAACTATGGCAGACATACCTCCGGCTACTGTTCCACCATGAAAAGCGGTGTATTCACCAGTAGCAGCTATTGCTAGCCTATAGGTTCTAAGTTGTGTACCAGTTGGAACCATGGACTTAAGCAACCTACTTTCCTTTATAAGCTCAGATTTACTCTTAGACTTTTTTACTTCTTTTCCTAAATCTGCGGGAGAAGCGGCTATTGGGTCTGATTCCACGAATTTTTTTTGATTAGTAGCATAAAACGCATCTTTAGAATAAGAGATACAAATGGAAGGATTACCTAAATAGAAAGGATCTATAAATGTGGTTCCATATTTACCAATAATCATAGCATGAAATCCTACTGTTGTTTTGTCGAAATAGATACGAGCAGAAGGATCAGTTATTCCTTGCCCTAAATAGGTCTTAATTCCAGGGAATTTCTCTTGAAGAGAAGCTTCCATCATATCGAATTCCACAAAAGAGAATAGTTGTTCTGTTCCATCAGGAAATGGAATAGAAATTACACTTCCTGAATTTATGGGAGTAGTATTATTTTCATGCGGAGCTGACTCTAAAAGTGCGCTAAGCTCTGCTAAATCCAGTTGGATAGTTCTAAACTCAGATGGGTTGATGTACGATTTGTCTGTCGGTGCTTGTTTCTCTATCTCAGTATAGAATTTTTGAGCACTTATTTGCGTTGCAACGCAGATTAAAACTAAAAGTAAATAGATTTTTTTCATGTTATTGATTTAGAGCTTAATTTTAATTACAAGAAACGCCAAAGTAGGAGAGGAAAATGCCTATGTCTTCTACATTTGTATTTCCATCACCATTCATGTCGGCTTGACATACTCCGGTATCACATCCGTATAATTCGAGCATTACTAGTAGGTCAGTAATGTTAACTATATTATCACCATCAAAGTCACCTGGGCAGAAAGCTGGAGCAAGTTCATCTCCTTCTATATCTCCGTCACAATCATTGTCTAATCCTTCCATAGATCCTGACGCATTTGGATAGACGTTAGAGTTAGTGTCATCACAATCTAGAGAATTATCTACTATCCCAGAAGATGTGTTACATGCTAAGATAGGAGACCCTAAGTCACCATAACCATCTAAATCCGAATCAGTGTAAAAGGTAGTTTGGTTCTCATCAATCAATGAGTCACAGTCGTCATCTATTCCGTTTCCACAAATTTCAGCGCTGCCAGGATTAATGCTCGCGTCAGTATCATCACAGTCTCCAGTAATAGTGACAGTAAAATCACCTTGAGGACTGCAATTCGTTATAGAATTGTTTGATCCAAAACCATCTCCATCAAAATCTTCGTAATAAGTGATTTGCGTAAACCCTTCATCTATTTGCCCATCACAGTTGTTGTCTACTCCATCACAAACTTCAGGAGCTCCTGGATAAATAGAGCTGTTTAAAGGCTCACAATCTCCACCTATAGAGACGAAATTACTTGGAGTAGAACATGCTTCAGTAGTGAAGTTGTCATCTCCATAACCATCTCCATCTGAGTCTAAGTAATAAGTGTTAGATGTAACAGTGATGTATCCAGTAAGAGTTTCTATGTCGTTTAAAGCCCCGTTAGCTGCTGTCAAAGAAACATCATACGTTCCCGGTGTGTCATAGAGAACTAATGGGTTAGCATCGGCAGAAGACGCTGGAGAACCTCCTGGAAAAGTCCAGTTCCAGCTTATTGGGCCTCCTAGACTAGTATCTGTAAATTGGATGCTAGAATTAACACACACATTTTGAGTGTCCGAGCTGAAGGAAGCTGTAATAGATGTGCCTGCCAAACAGAAAGCGTGGTTTGCTTGTGGTCCAAAATTTCCGCCAGCTACCATTTCGGCTAAGGTGTTTCCTAAAGGATCGGTTAGAATATAGTTTCCTATTACTCCATCGTACTGCATGCCATCTCCAAATGAGTCATAGAATCTTAACTCATAACATCCATTTGAGAGACAAATATCCTCAGCGTAATTAGTTTGTGTACCCGTGTATGGTCCTCCGGAAGCGACAGCGGAACCATTAGTTTGTTCTATGATTTCCCAAGTAGTTTCTGCTGGGTAACTGTCTGTAAGAATATCTAAAGTTACCATGCTTCCGCTAGCCACAGAGCTAAAGTTACTCGATTCGCTATCGTTAGATGTGTTCTCATCAGTTCCTCCATTTGGATTACTAGTAGAAGCATTGAAGGTATGGCTTCCTGAAGCGATGCCTGTTATCGTAGGTATATTTAACGTTACTGCGCTCCCAGATGTTAAAGAGCCAGTCCAATTTATAAATTGAGCGTTTGTTCCATCCACATCGTAATTGAGAGTGAAAGATGTTATAGTACTAGATCCTGGATTATTTACAACTACACTTGGAGTTATAGCATCAGAGCAGTAAACTCCAGAAGCATCAGTGATGGATTGAACATCTAAATCAATACTAGCTGAAGGAATATCAGGGTCAAAACCGTTTGCAACAGTAGTATTACATCCTGGAGCTAACCATTGGCATACATTAGGATAAGTTATATCAAATTTACCGTAATAATCATTTACGTTATTGGAACATGTAGCCTGTCCCCCATAAAGTTGTCCGATTATTCTATGGTTCTGATCGAAGAGAGGAGAACCAGAGGATCCTGGCTCTGTAGTTCCATCTTCCCAGTTGAATATTCTCCAATTAGTAGCTCCACCATAGGAAGCTGTTCCTGCAGGATCAGTATCGAATGAAATTTTCTTAATATCTCCTGAAGGGTGGTGAATTCCCACTTGAGATGTAGGATTAGTGCCGGACGCATCCCATCCAGCGTAATAAGGGTTATATGCCAAAGGTATAGGATTACCACTGTTAATTTCTAGAAGGGCATAATCTGCAGAATTACCTTGAGCTAGCATAACCGAACCAGACACTGTCTGAAAGGCTACGGTGTTTTCAGCAGGGTTGTTGTCCCCGCATGCAGGGCTTTGCCAATTAAACCTGAAAACCCAATTTGTTACTCCGCCTCCCGTACAGTGATCGGCAGTAAGAAAGTATGGATGACCATCATTCGCTGTATTGTTTACTAATGCACCAGTACAAATCCCATTAGACCCGACTACAATCATGGCTACAGAGTTAATCTCATCCCTCCAGTCATCACCTTCTGCACAAATAACATTATTGTTACACGTTCCAGAGTCACCTATTCCTCTAGCTATTACATCTAAGTCTCTATAACCGTGTGTTACTCTTCCAATTTTTAATTCAGTTAATCCAACTGCAGCTGCTGGTTCATAATATTCAAGAATTATTCTCTCTCCAGGAAGTGGATAGGTTGGTAATGTTTTCTCAGGAGTGTTATTCTCAGAAGTAAATGCTCCGATTTTATAAGATTTATCTTCGTTATAAATAAAAAGTTTCCCTCCTTCAGGGAGCTTAAATGTGCTAAACAGAAAGTTTAAAGAGAATGCTCCTGTTGATTCGATTCCTAAATTCCATAATCGATCTCCATTTGGTAATTCTGTCCACTCTCCATCGCTTAGTTCTAAATTGACATCGAAATTTTTACCGAATCTAAACGGTACATCTTTGGTGGCATTGTTAATGTCATCTTCAGACCTCATTATGATCTCATCAAATGAGGGCATTGTATGAAATCTTAATTCAGAAAGGTCAATTTTATCGGTTTGCCATGAAAGAGGAGATCCTCCTTGAGAAATTTGTGCGTTTGATAGTATGGCTATAGCTATGGCACATAAAGTCAGTAATAGATGCTTCATAATAGTGAATAAGGTTCTTTAGGTTACGCCCTAAAGTTAGCCATAAACAAGAAGATATCTTAACAGAATAGTAACAAATTATATGTAGGATTCTACAAGCAGAATTAATATGGCTGAGCCTGAGATGATTAGGCCAATCATGTTTGTTGAGCTTAATCTTTCTTTTAATAAAATGAATGCAGCTATGGAGCTTAGAATTACAATACCCAAATTATTAATGGGAATTATCTGGCTTTTGGCTAGAGAAATACTGTCAAATGTTTTTAGTAAAAAGAAAATAGAAGCGAAGTTTATTAGCCCTAGAATTACTCCGGCTATAGCGGTAGGCCTGGTGAATTTTAAGTTGTTCTTCTTACTGCCTATTAGAATAAAGATACCGGTAGTCCCAGCTACCATGAATGGTAGAAAAGTAAGTAATATTTTATCGGAATTTGAGTGAGCATAATGCTGATCGGTATAGGCTAAGACAATATCTAGAAAGCCTGACCCTAAGAAGAGAATCAATGGAAGGAGTAAACTGAATTTCCCGGAACCTTTAGAGTATACCGTGAAGTATATTCCCGGAATAGCCACGAAAAGGGCTGTTATTTTTAGCCATGAAAATGAATCAGAACTGTCAAAAAGCATGAAAAATATAGCAGGAATGACTAATGATAGTTTGGTAGCTACACTGCTTATCCCAGCTCCCATATCCTGTGAGATCTTAGCCATAAGGTAGAATAAACCAATAAATAAGAATCCTAATAGAGCTCCATTTCTTATAAGCGGACTGTAACTGATTTCCCCACCGCTTAATTCACCTGAAACAAGAGCGACCCCTAAAACGGTGGCAGTAAAGTAATTGAGAACTATGGCTTGTAGTGTGTTTACATTGTGTTGAGTAAACATTTTGAATAAAAGAAATATAGCGCTGCTAGAAAGCAGGCTTAAGATTAAATATATCATATTCTAATTTCGCGTGTTATTATTCTTATTTGGTCAGTATTAAGCTTGAGTTCCTCAATTTCATATCCTGAAACTTGGGGACTTTTCAGCCCTTTAGTCCAGTCATTCTTTCCTGTTAATATTCTAGCTTCATCCCATAAACTCTCTTTTATAAAGGATTCTAAGGTTGCTTTACCTCCTTCGATGATAACAGATAGAATATTTCTACTGGCTAAGAATTTCAAAACTTGATTTGAGATGTCTTCAATCTCGTTAAGCAAGCAGAACTCGGTCTGTGAGTTGATGACCCTCTCTGTTTTAGAGAATACTACAGATGAAGTATTTAAATCCCAAAACTCGTGATTGTCTGGAATTTTATTATTTGGGTCTATCACAAGGCGCAATGGGTTTTTTCCAGAGGCATGTCTAACGTCTAGTGCGGGCGAGTCATTTAGAACTGTATTAGCTCCTACGAGTATGGCGTCTTCTTGAGCGCGCCACTTATGTACTATCGTTTTGGTTTCGGGGTGAGTAATCCAATTAACACCCTTATCATTTTCAACTCTTGTTTTATCCATAAAACCATTCTGGCTTTGGGCCCATTTTAGAATCACATAAGGAAGTTGAGTTCGGTGGAATTTAAAAAACCTTCTATTTAGCCATTCCCCTTCTTTTTCTAGAGTCCCGCAGGAGACTTTTACTCCATTTTTTTCTAAAAACTCAATTCCTTTTCCTGCGACCTTCTCATGAGGATCTTTATTACAGATGATCACTTCTGAGATTTTGGATTCTACTATGAGGTTAGCACATGGAGGAGTTTTTCCGAAGTGGGAGCAGGGTTCTAAGGAAACATATATTTTAGAGTCCTTTAAGAGTGATTTATCCTCTACTGAATTTATAGCGTTTACTTCAGCATGTGGACCACCGTATTTCTGGTGGAATCCTTCCCCTATAATCCTTGCATTATGAACTATTACGGCACCTACCAGAGGGTTAGGAGAGGTGTTTCCCAAACCTTTTTCTGCCAATTCTAGGCAGCGCTGCATATAGAATTCGTCATTCATAAATAGTCTATGGTCTTTTTCCCTTAGCTGCTTGGAGTGTATTGGTCATTAATGACGCTATAGTCATAGGACCTACACCTCCTGGGACTGGTGTGATATAACTCGCTTTTTCTTTAACGTTTTTATAGTCTACATCTCCGCTTAATCTCCAGCCTCTTTCTCTAGAAGCATCCTCAACTCTAGTAGTTCCGACATCTATAATTACAGCTCCTGGCTTCACCATGTCATCTGTAACAAATCCTGGTTTACCTAATGCTACAATTAGTATGTCTGCCATTTGAGTGAGCTTAGAGAGATCTTTAGTTCTGCTATGCGTTAAGGTAACCGTGCAGTTTCCAGGGTAAGAATTTCGAGAAAGCATAATGCTTAAAGGCGTTCCTACAATATGACTTCTTCCTATAACCACACAGTGCTTTCCTGAAGTTTCTATCTCATATCTGCGTAGCAATTCTAAAATACCAAAAGGTGTAGCTGGTTTAAAGCAATCTAAGCCTGCCATCATTTTCCCCATGTTTAAGGGGTGAAAACCATCTACATCTTTATCAGGTAAAATAGCTTCAAGTACTTTTTGTTCACTTATGTGTTTTGGTAATGGGAGTTGGACTATATAGCCGTCTACATCTGAGTCTTCGTTCAGGTCTCTAACTATTTGAAGAAGTTCTTCTTCTGTAGTGGTTTCAGCTTTCTCAATTAGAGAGCTCTTAAATCCAACCTCCTCACAAGCCTTCATTTTACCGCCTACGTAGGACTTACTTCCTCCATCACTTCCTACTAGAACAGCAGCTAGGTGCGGAGTTTTAAAACCGTCTAATTTTAGTTGGTCTACTTTTTCTTTAATCTCAGCTCTTACTTGTGCAGCAGTGGCTTTTCCGTCTATTCTAATGCTCATCCTTAATTTTTCATTCCGCCCATACTTTTCATAAGGCCTTTCATGTTTTGTTTGTTAGACATGAGCTTCATCATTTTCTTGGTCTCCTGGAATTGTTTTAATAGCTTATTTACATCCTCTACTGAGGTACCACTTCCTCGAGCTATTCTTTTCTTTCTACTCGCGTCTATTAATTCAGGGGTAGTTCTTTCAGCATTGGTCATGGATTGAATTATAGATTCTATGCCTTTAAACGCATCGTCATCTATATCCACATTTTTTAAGGCTTTCCCCATTCCAGGAATCATTCCTAGAAGGTCCTTCATATTACCCATTTTTTTAATCTGCTGAACCTGGCCTATGAAATCATTAAAATCAAATGTATTTTTTCTGATTTTCTTTTCCAGTTTTTTAGCTTCTTCTTCATCGAATTGCATTTGCGCACGCTCGACTAAGGAGATGACATCTCCCATTCCTAGGATTCTGTCGGCCATTCTATTCGGGTGGAAAACGTCTATCGCATCCATTTTCTCACCAGTACCTATAAACTTAATAGGTTTATTAACTACGCTTTTAATTGATAGAGCTGCACCACCTCTAGTATCACCATCTAACTTGGTAAGTACTACACCATCAAAATTCAATCTTTCATTAAATGAAGCCGCGGTATTTACAGCATCTTGCCCCGTCATAGAATCCACTACGAATAGTGTTTCAGTTGGGTTGATAGCATTTTTTACATCTGCTATCTCAGTCATCATCTGCTCATCTACTGCTAATCGACCAGCAGTATCTATGATTACTACGTTAAATCCATTGCTACGCGCATGAGCTATGGCATTAGTAGATATAGAAACAGGATTTTTATTTTCTCTTTCAGAATAAACCTCTACTGCTATGGCTTCTCCTAATACATGAAGTTGGTCAATGGCTGCGGGTCTATATATATCACAAGCTACTAAGAGAGGCTTTTTTCCTTTCTGAGTCTTTAGGTAGTTGGCTAGTTTACCCGAGAAAGTGGTTTTACCAGAACCTTGAAGCCCTGACATGAGAATTATTCCAGGGTTTCCAGAATAATCTAACTCAGCAGTTTCTCCACCCATAAGAGCAGTCAATTCTTCCTGAGCTATTTTCACCATTAATTGACTAGGCTTAAGCGAAGTAAGCACGTCTCTTCCGAAAGCTTTTTCCTTTAATTTATTGGTGAAATCTTTAGCTGTCTTGAAGTTAACATCGGCATCTAATAATGCTCGTCTTACTTCTTTTAGCGTCTCAGCTACGTTAATCTCGGTGATTTGGCCATGTCCTTTAAGGACTTTAAAGGCTTTATCTAACTTGTCTTGTAGGTTGTTAAACATTCTCTTTCTCTATGCTAGTTATGGTGCAAATTTAAGAAATAGATGGAGTAAACGACTAACAACTTTTTAACGATAAAACCTGAATAGGATTCTTCCTCCAAGTTTTTTGATTGCTACGTAAATACTTTACGCACAAGCTTTAGATATTTGTGGCGTTAATCATAAAAACAGTACCATGGAAATTCACATAATTTTTCTTTACGCCATTCTTATTTTAGTGCTGGCGGGAGTCTTAGTTTTACTTGTATTAGTGAGGAAGAACAACAGCAAGCAGATGGCCAACTCTATAGAACGGCTTATTTATTCTCAGTTTGGGGATAACAGAATCGAGATAAACTCTTCTCTAAAAGATAACAGGCAAGAACTGTCTAATGCTATTTCAGTTCTGGCAGATAAACTAGAGGCTAGGCTAGATCTAATCTCGGAGATTCAGACTAAAAATGCCTTTAAGGATAGAGCTGAACAGTCTAAATCATTAAATGAGTTTAAGGTGTCTTTTCAGGAGAATGTAGATTCGTTTAAAGTATTGCAACGCGAAAAATTTACGGAGTTAGGCTTGAGGCAGGAGAAAATGCTAGAATCTACAGAGAAGAAATTGGAAGAAATGAGGTTGACTGTAGATGAGAAACTTCATAAGACATTGGAAGAACGGCTGGGGCAGTCATTCAAATTGGTAAGTGATCGATTAGAAGCTGTGCAGAAAGGACTAGGAGAGATGCAGAGTCTGGCCACTGGAGTAGGCGATTTAAAACGGGTCTTATCCAACGTTAAAACGAGAGGAGTGCTAGGGGAGATTCAGCTTGGAAATATTTTAGAGCAGTTACTTACTCCCGAACAGTATAGTGCTAATGTGAAAACCAGTTCGAGGTATAACGGTCATGTGGAATTTGCGGTGAAGATGCCTGGATCTCGTGGAGATGATAGCATTTATCTGCCCATAGATGCTAAGTTTCCACAAGAGGATTATGTGCGTCTACAGGAGGCTTATGAAAACGGAGATAAGGTAGGGATAGAGTCCTCTGTTAAAGCGCTGGTGAAAAGGGTTAAGACATTCGCTAAAGACATACACGATAAATACATAGACCCACCTAATACTACCGATTTCGGGATTATGTTTATTCCTATAGAAGGTCTTTATGCTGAGTTGGTAAGACACCCAGACCTGCTGACTACACTTCAGAGAGATTATAAAATAGCGCTTACTGGGCCTACTACATTGTCTGCTTTTTTAAATAGTTTGCAGATGGGGTTCAGAACATTAGCGTTGCAAAAAAGGAGTAGCGATATTCAGAAAACATTAGAAGCCGTGAGGACTCAGTTTGGTCTATTCGGAGATGCGTTAAAGAAGGCTCAGAGCAGAATTAGACAGGCAGATAATGAAATAGAAAATTTGGTTACCACCAGAACGAATGTCATGTTTAGCAAACTAAAAGGGATAGAAGAGCTTCCTTTGGAAGAAAGTAAAGATGTATTTCAACTGGAAGACAACCTCGAGGATTAAAAGGCGTTATTTAGGTGAGAAATCTTCGGAAAACGAAGTGGGGTAAATTTATTGTTCTTGGAGAGACGAATTAAAAACAGACTATTTGAACTTAGAAGAGACATCAGAGAATGAAGAGTTAACCTATCTAAAGCAATATGCTAAACTCTTAGATTCTAAATTCAGAATACCAGGCACAGAGATCACATTTGGTATAGATCCTCTACTCGGGGTGATTCCAGTGTTGGGAGATTTAATAGGCTACGGATTTAGCACAGTGCTCATCTATTCAGCTTTTAAGAAAGGAGTGAAGGGAGAGGTGTTAGTTAAGATGCTAGCCAATATAGGGATAGATGCTTTAGTAGGAATGATTCCTTTACTAGGAACTGTTTTTGATTTCGTTTATAAAGCCAATACTAGAAATTACAAGCTTCTAACGGAGTTTGTGGAAGAGGATAAACATTCTAGATCCGCTTGGCCATATATCTTTGGGTTTTTAGGAATTACCGCTTTAGTTGTGTTTTCTGTGATTTACGCAGTAGTAATCTTTTTTGATTGGCTGTTTGGGTGGGTCGGTTCTTGGTTTTAAATTTGTTTAAGATGAAAAAAATAGTTTTTATAAGTTTAGCTGCTCTAACGGCAGCTTCCTGCAGTACTATTTTTAACGCCATAGTAATCCCTAACCAGTGCCAAAAATGTGAGGTTATAGACACCTATTCTCAAGAAGTGTTGTTTAAGAATGAGGGCTGTGGTGGTTCTAATGTTAGGCTAGAAGAAGATGCTAAAGTGGCTGCTTACGATATGAGTAGAAATGGATCTATATGTAATATCGAAGTGCGCTGTGAGACGTGGAGAAACGCTAAACCTGAAAACTGATTTTATTCAAGCTCACTAAGTTCTAGCCATCTCATTTCTTTGTTATCTAATTCATTAGAAACTTCACCCATTTCTGCAGAGACTTTCATGAGTTCTTCATGGTCTGAAATTCCAGAATTGAGCTTTTCGTTCAGTTCTTTTTTCTTGGCCTCTAACTTAGGGATAGCTTTATTTATAGTGTCTAGTTCAAACTTCTCTTTAAACGTAAGCTTCGCTTTGGACTTGTCTATTTGATTGGCAGAAGCTGCCTTTGCCTTGGCTTCGGCTTTTCTTTCTTCTGATTTTTCTCTTTTCTCCTTGGCTAAATCAGCCGTTCTCCATTCCGTATAGTTCCCTATAATATCCTGAATCTCACCGCCATCTTTAATCACTAAAGTATGCTCGGTTAGTTTATCCAGTAAATATCTGTCATGACTCACTATTAAGAGTACTCCAGGAAACTGCATAAGGTAATCTTCTAGAATAGATAAGGTGAAAATATCCAAATCATTCGTAGGCTCATCTAAGATTAAGAAGTTGGGGTTAGCCATAAGTACTCTCAGAAGGTGCAGTCTTTTCTTTTCTCCACCGCTGAGTTTGTAGACGAAGTTTCTCTGCATAGATCTAGGGAAAAGGAAACGCTCCAGAAGCTGTTCCGCACTTATGGTTTTTCCTTTGGTAAGAGGGATGTGGTCAGCCACTTCTCTCACTACATCTATTACCTTCATGTCCTCGTTAAACTTCAGCCCTGTCTGAGAGTAGTAACCGAAGTTTACCGTGTCACCTATGATTACTTTTCCTGAATCTGGAGTGTCTTTTCCAGTAATCATGTTTAGAAGAGTAGATTTTCCTGATCCGTTTTTTCCAGCCAGTCCTAATCTTTCCCTGTGCTTAAACATATAGCTAAATTGGTTGACCAGAACCAGGTCACCGTATCCCTTTTTAACTTTATGAAGTTCCACTATTTTCCCACCCATACGCGTAGTATGAATCTCCAATTGCATTTCATCAGAGTCCAAGTTTTTTAGGGCTTCCTTCTTGATGTCTGTGAACTTCTCTTCTCTGTATTTGCTCTTTGTAGTTCTGGCTTTAGGCGTGCTTCTAACCCAGGCAAGTTCACGCTTGAATAGGTTTTGAGCTTTGGCTTTTACTGTTTGTTCTAATGCTTCTCTTTCTGCCTTTTTTTCTAGATAATAGGAGAAATTACCTTTGTAACGATACATTGTTTCGTTCTCCAATTCTAGGATTTCATCACAGATAACCTCTAGGAAATACCTGTCATGTGTCACCATTAGGATAGTCAGGCTAGTATTCTGAAGCCATTTCTCCAACCATTCTATCATATCTAAATCCAGGTGGTTAGTAGGCTCATCCAGAATTATGAAATCTGGCTCTTCTACTAATATTTTGGCTAAGGCTATTCTTCTTTTCTGACCCCCAGATAGCTCCTTTACATCTTGGTTAAGGTTGACGATGCTCATTCTGGTAAGCACCTGCTTTATCTTAGCATCATAATCCCAAGCAGAGGCATGATCCATAGCATCAGTAGCGCGTTGCAATAGATCTTCATCTCCGCTTTCCATAGCATTTTCATACTGGGTGATAGCTCTAGTCATGTCATTATCGGCATGGATAAGATTCTGGATCACCGTTTTGGTTTCATCTAAACCGTGCGTTTGATTCAGGTAACCAGTTCTAATAGATTTATTAAAAGTGACTGTTCCTGAATCAGGAGCCTCTACATCGAAGATAATATTAAGCAGCGTGGATTTACCCGCTCCATTTTTAGCTACGATGGCTATCTTCTGTCCCTGCTCTATTCCAAAGTTTAACTCTTCGAAAATGATTCTTTCACCAAAAGATTTGGTGAGGTTTTCTACTGAAAGTACGTTCATGATTTTATTGCCGCGCAAAGCTAAGAATTAAACATTACTAGTTAGGGTTAATGAGGCGGATAATGAGATGGAATAAATGTTATTATTGCAGAGGTCACCTTTTGAATTGAATTAAATAAGGTTGATATTGAGCGAGTTTGAGGACATTTTCGTATAATTGTCGCTGTGAAAATTAAAACAAACCAACTATGTATAAAATAGTATTAGCATTAACATTTATCTCAATTTCATTATTGGGTGACAGTCAAGTAAGAGTAAAAAGTCTTGACCCTGAAATGATGAAGGACAAAGTTCTTTACATCAATGATTACAATCCAGATGATCCTATCATCGCTAGATGGGTAAGAAAAGGAAAAGATTCTAAATTGAGCGCGGCTCAGGAATATGCCTCTTTATGGAAAACTGTTATGGAAGAATCTTCTTGGGATGCTACTCCTTATGAAATAAAATCTTTTGATAAGAAGAAGATGATCAAATCTAAAGATCCTCAAGCACTTCTTCTTACTTTATATAGCAAAGCTACAAGTTGTGGTAACAATAGCTACGTGTATAATTACTATGCAAGTGTTATTATGACGGGCCCAAAGAAAAAAGTGATCGCTACAGCATTGATTAATGATTTAGAATGGTGGGATAGAGGAGATTTAAGGTTAATCGTAAACATGTTGAGTAATTCGTTAGACGAAGCTATAGATGTCTATGATGAGGAAAAAGGATCTAAATTTTCAGCAGCTAGAGCCGGTCAAAAACAAGTTTTAGTAGATTTTATGGACAATGCAGGCGATAAGACATTCCTAGTGGTTAGATCAGCTATGAGAGATGAACAGTTGCAAGATTTATTGAATGATTCTAACACTAAAGCTGGAAAGAAAAAAAGAATTCAAAAAAGACATAATAGAGCTGTAGGTAAAGACGATGATGTAGAATTGGCATTGAGTAATTCATGGAGATTATGTGATTATCAAATGGTTTATACTGATGAGTTAATGGAGTTTAGAGATGCGCTAAGTCCTGATCATTTCTTTTGGATAAACATCGAGATTAACACGTGTAGTCCTTTATCCTTTGGAGCTAATAGGAATCACCTGTTTTCGACAGATGGCGATAAAGTATTAGCAGCATTTGCTGGAAAAGGTAAAATGAAGCCGGCAACTATCGATAACATTCAGAAAAAGTTAGCTAATCGTCATGAGCGATTTAAGAAACAAATAGCTAAAAAATAGTAGTTAAATATGTTTAGCACCAAAATTTTCAAGTCCATTCCTTTTAGGGATGGACTTTTTATTGTCTTCCTTTTTGTCGGGTTTAATTCACTGTCTCAGAAATTTGATCCTGTTTATTATGAGGAAAAATATCCAGAGGAGGAATTCATTTTGTTAAATCATGAAGTGGAGCTAGAATTGATAGATTTAGAAGATGAAGTGTCTTTTAAAACAAAGCACAAAAAGGAATACCTCAGTCTTGAATATGATGCCGGAGAATTAAATAGGTTCTTACTTACATTTAGTGAAACTCAGGATTTGAAAGTCACTATGGCTAGATATTATGAGTATGAGGATGGTAAAAAGAAGCTAGTCAAAAACGTGAAAACTAAATGGCTAAAACCACGAGATCATTATATAAAAGGAGTTTTTTATAATGACGTAAAAGATCTTGAAGTCTCCACAAGTCAAGTTCTAGAAAAGTACACTCATGTAATAATTGAATATGAGGTAATCGATAATGACCTAAAATTTATAAGTCCGATATATGCTTCTAGTTTTGGTGAGCACGTGGTTAATTTTTCTGTAAGCTTAAAAGAACCGTATGACGCCATAGTGGACTTAGTTCCTTTTAATATCGATAATGACAATTTCATATATTCAGACAAGGATGGCTTTACGAGCTACAGCGCCAAAGATATTTCTAGAATAAAAGAAAACGGAACCACACCACCATACAATTATATAGCACCCCATTTTGTGCCAGTTGTAAGAGAGGTTGGTGACACCAAACATTTAGCCTCAGTAGAAGATTTGTACTCTTGGTATAAAGGGCTCATTAATCAGGTGGAAATGAATACTCCTGAGATTAGTAGCTTGGCATCTGCAATAACATCAGGAGATAACTCTGAAGAGGAGAAAATTGAAAGTATTTTTAAATACGTTCAGTCCAAAATAGATTACCTAGCCTTTGAGGATGGTATAGCTGGTTTTAAGCCATCTTCAGCCATAGAAGTTATCCAAACCGGTTATGGGGATTGTAAAGGGATGAGTAACCTTCTGGTGGACCTCTTGAGAAATGTAGGGATAGATGCAGGACATGCTTGGATAGGAACTAGAAGATTAAATTACACGTATGATCTAGCCGCTCTATGTGTCGATAACCACATGGTATGCTGGGTGAATCTAAATGATGAAATTTTCATTTTGGATGCTACTGGAAAAGGACATTTTTGGAATAGAATTCCATCACATTTGCAGGGCAAACAAACTTTATTAGGACAGGGAGAATCATTCAGAGTAATCGAGATGCCTATAGCCAAAGCAGAGACTAATTCAGTTTTGGTGAATGCCACTATAGATTTAGACGGGAGTGCAATTTCAGATACTATTAGAGGAGATATTAAGCTAGTTGGAAATGATGCTATTGACTATCACATGGCGTTGCAAAGCTTATCTGTACAAAGCGTATATTCTTCTGGTGAGTGGATTGTTTATGAGTTTCTAAACACAAACGTAGATGAAGTAGAAGTGACTAATTTGATTTACGACCCATCTAATTTTGAGTTGTCCATGAATTTCAAAGGTGTAGTGTCAGGGGTTAAAATAAAACAGGGGAATACTGTTCTCTTGCATCCAAGGTTTAGCCAAGGTTTGGTTGACATTACAGAGCCAGATCAACCCGCATATTTCAAAAATGCATTTGAGTTTGAATCCAATATTAGTTATCGTCTAGGAGGGGTATTCAAAGTAAGCGAGTTACCGTCAGAAATTGATTTAAATCAAGAGAAACTTTCATATCAATACTCCTGTTCAGGTGAAGGAAATACAATTTCTGAAAAGCGAAAAATAAACATCAATACGATTTATGCCGATAGTGCTAATATTGAGGAGAAAACTAGATTTATGGAAGCTGTGAATCAAAGTTATGAGCTACCAATCAAACTTACTAATTAAATGAAAGTATCAATAATCGTAACTGTATTCAATTTATTACTTTTTAATGTGATTTTGGCTTCTGAAGACTATGATGCTGAATATTTAAGTTTTGAGACTCATGAGACGATCTCCAAACAAACTGGAAGAAAGTTCAGTGAGTTTGTTAGGGAAGTGGAGGTGTATCGAAAAATCAGAATATTAACTCCAAATGGTCTAGATAGATTTAATAGGCTCTATATTCCCACATACGAAGATTTAGATTTCCGGTCGATTGTTTTTGAATTGAAGGCCAGAACGATTAAGCAGAACGGAGAGCAATATGAAGCTAATTCAGCCAATATTAAGGAGACTACATTGCCTGGGAATAACCCCTACTTGAGAAACTATGAAGGAGCAGTTAAGTTAGTAGCATTACCTCAGGTAGATGTTGGAGATATAATTGAGTATTCGTATAAAATCAGATACATAAACGATTTTAGCTCCTACTATGCAGATAGTTATGAAAGAATTTTCGCTGAAGATATTCCCATTAGGACTTATGAGCAGTCATTTCTAATAGATAAAAAATTGCACTCGCGATTGTTGGAGTTTAACCTTCCTAGTAATTGTACTGTTACTGAAGAGGATGGAGGTAAAAAATATTCATGGAATTTCATCGATGTTGACACGTATGCTAAAGAGAGTTTCTCTCATGAATACAGTTATTTACCACATGTGTCATTGCTAGTTTCTACCAAGCCATGGGATATGACGGGTTCTTGGAAAGCAATTATGCAAAACATTGATCACAAGCCTAAGGGGAAGTTTAATTTTCTTTCTGAATTCTCGGTAAACGAGCTAGAGAAACTGGCTAACGAAAAGGAAACAATAGAGCAAAAAGTGCGGTTGATTTGTGATTCAATATATCAATGGAAAAGAGATAAAGATGAGGAGGATATATACAATAGAAATAGCTGGAGGAGTAATTGGTATGTAAATAATAAATACCTGAATTTATTTAAAAAACTAGGAATTAAATCTTCACTTATACTTATGAGGCCATTGGAAGAGGGCGAGTTTGACGAAGATATAATTACACTTTCTCAGTTTTCTAAAACTCTTATAGAGTTTGAAAATGAACAAGGAGTAGCACATTATTTAACTCCTCGAATGGCATTTACTCAAATCGATTACATTCCTTTTGAATTTCAGGGGTCAAGAGCAGTGAGAATGAGCGAGCTCCTTTCCAATTCCACGATGGAAGTTTTTACCGTGCCATATCAGTCCGAAGAGATGCAGGTCTATGAAGACCATAGAACAATAGGAATATCTATGGATAAAGATTCTACCTATTATGATATGGTTATAGAAAGATCGGTAATTGGAGATCCAGACTTTATTTATCTAGCGAACTTCAATAATAAAGTAGATAGCTCGATGAATAGACAAGCCAAAATTGAGCTTGATGAATTAATTTTCAATAGAAATTCTGTTCGAGTTTCTGGCTCCAACTGGAATTCGGAAGTAGTAGATTATTATACAGGAGAAGTGAAGTTAAGTAACGCAGTTAGAGCTTCAGATAAAAATTATTCTACGCATAACAATTTGCCACTTTGGAAATTACTTGATCTCGGTATTTATGACAATTGGATATCACATTACAGTAAAGAGAAGACTAGAAAAATGGACGCTCATATAGCGCATGCTTTTTCTGCCACTTCCCATCTTGTTCTTTCTCCTTCGAATGGTTTTAAACCTATGTTAAATGAATATATGAACATTGAATTTTCCAATAGTTATGGAAGTATCGAATGCGTAACAGTAGGAGAAGGAAGTGACGTTAAGATTGATATTACGCTCAAGCTGCTAAGAGGCTATGTCCCTAGTGAAAATTGGAATGAATTTCTTGAGTTTGATAAGGCTGTAAAAAACTTTATTAATCTAGAAATTCCTATTGTAGCTAATTAAACTGGCGCAAACATGGTTTTCTTAATCGGGGTTTTAAAGACTCTCGAGCGAGTTATACCTAACGTAATGGAATAGGATGCTAAAACGTTGAATCATTGGCTTCTAAAGTAAACTTTTCCCAGAATATTATTTCTTTCTTAGGAAGACCTCTAAGGTTTAGTTTAGGACACCAAACAGCGCTAGCATAGAATCCAGAGTTTACAGTTGTAATTATTAATCCAGCACGAGCTCAACTAAATATCGGGTCACTTTCCCCACATCCTCAGAAGAAAATGGACTTGGTCCATGTTTATCGATAATTTGCTGATAATTCATGCCCTTAGTTTTTCTATACGTACGAATTCACTTTAATTTAGCCGCATGGAAAGTATAAATTTCGAAGTAAAATCTAGCGTAGCCTATATCACATTGAATAGACCAGCAGTTTTTAATAGTTTTAATAAACCTATGGCCTTAAGGTTTCAGGATTTATTAGACCATTGCGCAGCCAATGATGAGATAAGAGCGATTTACATTACAGGTAATGGCAAAGCATTTTGTGCTGGTCAAGATTTGCAGGAGATAACTGATCCAAATGGCCCTGAATTATCAGAAATAGTAAGCCAGCACTATAACCCTATAGTAGAAAAGATTAGAAACATAGAAAAGCCAGTGGTTACTGCAGTAAATGGTGTGGCAGCAGGAGCAGGAGCTAATATAGCACTGGCGGGTGATGTCTGTGTGGCCACAGAGTCTGCTAATTTTATTCAGGCTTTTAGTAAGATAGGCCTGATTCCAGATAGCGCTGGAACATTCTTTCTGCCTAGATTGATAGGGTTTCAGAAAGCTTCTGCATTAATGATGTTGGGAGACAAGATTTCTGCCAATGAAGCAGAAAAGCTAGGAATGATTTATACCTATTTTTCAGATGAGACGTTTGAAGAAAGTTCTAAAGCTATAGCCATAAAGCTATCTAAGATGGCTACTAAAGGTTTAGGGTATACTAAGCTAGCGCTAAACCAGTCTATGACTAATACACTCACAGAACAGTTGGCTCTGGAAGATAAATTACAGACACTCTCAGGAGAAACGCATGATTATAAAGAAGGAGTAGCGGCATTTCTAGAAAAAAGAAGACCTGAATTTAAAGGGGAATAGTTCTTTTTCCGTCAATAGTTAGCTCACGATTCTTTGTGCATATAAAAGAGGTCGAGACACAGTTTCTTTTATTACCTAATATCCTTCTTATTAAACACCCAAAATGAAAGGAAGGTGTAGAGGGAAATGTGTCCTAGAGTAGCCAGTACATCTCTGAATCTAACCTCAGTATAAACTTCCATTAAACCGTATTTAGGAAAGGGGTTCTGAATGATATTAGCCATTCCTCTCATAGGGAAAAAGGAGGTGGCCTCGGCCATCTCATAGTTCCATTTCACTATGCCATAACCTATAGCTTCTAAAGCAAAAAAGTAGAACAGTAGGAGCAGTATAGTAATTCCTGATTTTTTTATCAGAAGTGTTATTAGCAAACAGAAGACTTGATAACCAAATAGTACCAATATAAATGCAGGTATGAATTCAAGGTTTTTTACAATGAAGGTCAGTTCAGTAACTGGTGAATACATTAGGCCCATGTAAATCCCTATAATGAACACTAAGATTCCAAATACTATACTTAGAATACCAGAAAATAGCAGCTTAGAAATAATTAGTTCACTTCTGCTCAGACCATCAATTACATTCTGTTTAATGGTACCATATCTAAATTCATTAGCCATGGATATAACAGGAATAAATGCCAGTAGAATAGCGGGCCATTTAATGATGTAGGTCAGGTTTTGCCAAATATCCACGAAATCAAAAAAGGGTAAATCATTTATTTTAAGTCCGCCAAATTCAGGGCCTCCATCAGAGATGAAGTCCAGAAAATATTTAGAAAATATGGGGACTGCTATTAATACTACTGCAAAGAGCCCAGTGAAAAGCCAGAAGAATGTGGTATTCTTCAGTTTCATATATTCAAGAGAAATTAGTCTAATCATTGGTTTCGAGTATTTCTAAGAACTGCTGCTCTAACGTTTTTTTATTGGTCACTAAGTGGTTAATTAAGACTCCTTCTCCTTGGAGGAATTTATTAAGTGCAGAGGCTGTTTTCCCCTGGGTTAACTTTATAGCTAAACCATTTTTAATGGCCTTATGAGAGATGTATCCTTCGAAGTTAAGAATGCTTTTTTCTAGGCGTTGCAATTCTTCACTTCCTACCTCCAGATGGACGCTGTCATCTAAATCTTTTCCTACCGCTCCATGATGGATTAAATTCCCTTTTCTCAATACACCGAAGTGAGAACATACTTTTTGGACTTCATCTAGCAAATGGCTCGCTAGGATAATCGTTTTTCCAGACTGAGATATTTTAAGAATTAGTTCTCTGATATCTGATATTCCTTGAGGGTCTAAACCATTGGTAGGTTCATCTAGAATTAACACTTCAGGATCGGCTAGTAGGGCAGAGGCTATAGCTAGTCTCTGCTTCATGCCCAATGAGTACGTTTTAAATGAATCATTCCTTCTTTCATAAAGGCCTACTCGTTTTAATTCTTCTTCTATTCTAGTGTATTCTATGCCTTTTATTTTGCAGACGATTTTCAGGTTTCTAACAGCGTTATAGTTTTCATAGAAATTCGGTTTTTCTAAGATGGCGCCTATTCTTTTTCTGCTATTCGTTCCAGCTGGCTCATCGAACCAAGTAAACTCCCCAGAAGATGGATTGGTCACCCCTAAGAGCATTCCTAAACAAGTGGACTTGCCACTTCCGTTAGGCCCGAGCAACCCAAATACTTGACCAGGTTGTATGTTTAAATCTAGCTGATTTAAGGCTATAAGCTTTCCATAATTTTTATGGAGTTTTTGAATACTTAATACGTTGGAAACTGTCATTAATTTTGATCTTCTGCGAGTTCTTTTAATTTCTGAAAATCTAGACTCTCAAAAGCTTTTAGGTATTTTAAATCCAATTCTCCCTTCATTTGAAAAGCTCCTGTTCTGTGGAAATCTGCGGAGTAAACAAACGCTACGAATTCTGATTTGTCACTGTTTCCTTCTTTCTCATAGATGGAGGCTTTCATGTCTTTGTTATCTATCATAAAGAGCTCTTCGTACCCTTCTATAATAATAGAAGATGAAAGGTTTAGATATTCTGTTTTAGCACTACTCTCAGTGGAGTCGGTGATTATAACCTTGATGTAATCTAAGTCTCTGATGAGCCTATTAAAATCCTGATTGTCATCTTTATTTAAAATTCTTATTACGGACTGGTACATATATAAATTATAGCCTGAGCCCTCGTTTTTCTTCTCGAATTCAGTAACCGTATTTGATTGAGAGAAGCTGGTGAATGCTATTGAAACAAACATTGCAACGCTTAAAATTCTTTTTATCATGGCCTGTTATTTTTTTAAGTTTTTAAATTCTTCAAACCCTTGAATATCCATTTTATCACTAAGGTTAGAGAGTTCCTGTAAGTCTATATCGCCTGTCAATGAGAGAATCATTATACTCTCTCCTTCATACATTAACATGACTAATTCGGTAATGGTTCCACCACTTTCACTGATGTAGAAAATCATTTCTTGTTCAGCATTTTCTACAGTCATAAGCTCTTCGTAAGAGCCTGCCGCAGTAGAGTTTACGGCCTTATAAATCTGTTTAGAATCTGTAATTCCATCACCTATAAGAATCTTCAGCCCTTTTAGCTTGGCTATAGTTTCTATTACCTGCTGTTCATTAGCATCTTCAGTGCTGAAATTGGTGAATAGACTAAACATTTTGCTAGAGATTGACACTTTAGTAAAACGTTGATCATCTGCGTAATTAGAGTAATACTTATCTATAGCATTGTTCTGAGCTATCCCTGCTGAAGTGAAGCAGATAGCTAATGCGATAATTATGGGTTTTATCATGAGTTTCATTTTAGTCTGTTTTTTTGTCTTGATACTGTATCTGGTCTTTAGCCAAGCTAAACTTGCCTATCTCGTGGCTATATTCTTTTCCTTTATTTATTTTATTAGAAACCATCATTAAGGCTTTCTTCACTTCCAAGAATGCGATCTCTGGATCTTCATAAGTATCTTCAATAAGTACTATCGAGTCTTCTGGAGTTACTGGAGAGTTAGGGTTAAAGAAAAAGACACCTATAGCCACTGCCGCTGCTGCAGCAAAGGGTATCATTCTCTTAATATTAATGCCTTTAGTAGTGTTTCTGTCTTTGTCTTCTACTGCCTTTATTACCTTTAAATCAAAGTCTAAACCTAATCCAGAAGATTCTTCACTGGCCAGGCTTAAGTATTTTTTTATGGGGTGAAACTCCTCAGGAATGGTATCATTCCATCTGAAGTATTCGCGCAGCTGATTCTCTTCAAGTTCAGAGCACTCTCCTTCCCAAAAACGGTCGACTACTATTTTTAGCTCTTTATATTCCATGATTCTCTAATTCCATCATTTGTGTTCTCACTTGTTTTCTTCCTCGATGTAAATTCACTTTTACCAGGCTTAAACTCATGTCTGAAATTTTAGCTATTTCATCATAGCTAAAACCTTCTACATCTCTAAGGATAATAACCGTTCGCTGCTTTTCAGGTAGCTCGTTTATCATTCTTTTTATACTTCCTACAGTGTCTTTCTCTGCAGTCTCCTCATACGGGTTAGCCCCTGATGAAGAAAGGCTGAAGCTTTCTGATATTTCCTCATACCTTCTGCCTTTCTTCTTTAGTTTATCAAGTGATTTATTTCTAACGAGAGTCATACTAAAAGCTTCCATGTTTTCAATCTTACTGGGCTCTTTAATAGATTCCCAGCATTTGATCATCACTTCCTGCACCACATCTTCCGCGTCTGCCTGCATCTTTAAAAAAGACATGGCGAATCTGAACAATTTGTTCTTCAGCGGGAGTATGGTTTGTTTAAACTCTAATGAGGTCAAAGGTGTGGATTAGGGTTGGTGTTAAAAGGAGAGAGGAAGTAGTGTCTAAAAGACTAGTTAACGAATAACTTCTTCTTAATAGATGTACCGTCTTTCTTTAGCTCTATGAAGTATTGTCCAGATTTGAAGTCTCCTAATCCCACTGTAATAGTCGAGCCTGAAGCTTTTAGTGTTTTTACAATAGAACCATTAGCGCTATAGAAATTAATCTGTGCTCCGTCCAGTTCTGCTGGAATGTCTATTCTTACTTCTCCATCTTTACTCGCTGGATTGGGATAGACTTTTACCTCAGAGGCTCCATTCCGTTCCATTTTATCCATGAATTGGAATCCCTCTGTCTGAAGTTTCTTAGATATAGCCCCTAGTTTTTTAAGGTCTATGTTTCCTATTACGGAAACGATACATAAAGCGCTATCACCAGCAGCTACAGCCACGAATTCTCTCACTATACCGTTTTTTTCATTTATAAAGAAGGTTGCTTTTCCGTCTTTATCATCTACAGACATCAGCTCTTCAAAATCACCTTGTACTTTTCCTACAGCTGACTTGTACTTATCAAATGAATTTCCTACTTCATTATTCATAAGTATCTTTAAAGACTCTACACCCATTACGAGGTCTTTGAACTCTTGAACATCTTCATCGTCAGATTCTAAAAAAGAAGCCAAGTCAAACATTTTTCCAGAGATGTTCACTTTAGTAAAGTTTTCGTCTTGCTGATAGTTAGAGAAATACTTATCTAAAGCATTTGTCTGTGCGTATGTAGATGCGCTCATAAGCGCTATAACTACTATTCCTATTATTTTTTTCATTGTTCTATTCAAATTTAAAAGTTATACATAAATCGAATGCGCTAGCAGATTCAGAAAGAAGACGCCACAGTTTTAAATTTGTTACACGAGTGATTTGTTAAAATGGGTTAACTGTTAAGTCAATTCGAATTTACCTCTTCGAGGTAGTTCGTTTCACGGGATATAAGGAAATCCGAAAAAGTTTTTTCCTTGTGGTTTACATATATTTGTACGGATGAGTAATGTGAAATGGGTTTTGGGGGTTTTGATACTGATCTTATTTTCTGTAAGGTGTAAAAAGGACCAGTCAGAGTCCTGTAATCAACCTGCTGAAAACTATAGCTTAGAGCTGCCAACCGAACCATTTGATTATTCATTGTCAGTTCCAGACCATATCCAAGGAGACCCATTGTTTGCACTTTTATTGGACAATCAACCTTCGGATAATATTCAGGATAATGACGTAACGACCTTAGGACGAGTTCTTTTTTATGACACACGTTTATCTACTACGAATGACGTGGCGTGTGCTTCATGCCACTTTCAAGAAAATGCTTTTTCCTTCCCTTCAGAGTTTTCAGAAGGGATAGACGGATTTGTAACAGACAGAAGCAGCATGGCGTTGGTAAACTTAAGGTGGAATAGAAGGTTTTTCTGGGACTTGAGAGAAAATAGGCTCGAATCACAAGTTCTAGTTCCTATCCAGCATCCGGGCGAGATGGGTTCAGATTTAGCCTCTTTAGTTGATGAATTATCAGAAATACATGATTACAGTTCTTTATTTGATGCTGCTTTCGGAACCGCAGAAGTGAATGAAGAAAGAATAGCTAAATCCCTTTCTCAGTTTTTAAGGGCATTGTATTCTTTTGATTCTAGATATGACCAAGGAGTAGAGAATGATTTCTCTGATTATTCAGCAGAGGAGCTAGCAGGAAAAGATCTATTCTTTAGCGGAGTAGCGCGTTGCAATAATTGTCACACTCCCCAGCTATTTAGCAGTTCATCTGCGATGAATAATGGATTAGAAATAGAATCTATCGATTTAGGGCAGTATCTAGCCACAGGTGAAGAAACAGATATAGGAGAGTTCAAGGTTCCTACGTTAAGAAATATAGCTGTTACAGCTCCTTACATGCATGATGGAAGGTTTCAAACCCTGGAAGAAGTAGTTCAGTTTTATAATACAGATATTCAGCCTCATCAAAATTTAAACGATAGAATAACAGAAGAAACAATGATGGGTGGAACTCCTGTTCAGTTGGGATTATCAGAAGAAGATATTTCTAATCTGGTCGCTTTTCTTCACACCCTAAATGATGATGAATTTCTGACTAGTGAGAAGTTCTCCAACCCATTCAACTAATATAATTTACAAATGCCTAAAATTTCAGACAGCTCATTTTGGACTAGTCTCCTTAAAAAATTAGTCACCATCCTATTAAAGGGATTAAAAGGAAAGTCTAGAAAGAGAGCCAAAACACATAACCAGCATGTGGTGCCTAACGGTGAGGGATGGGCTGTGAGAGGAGCAGGGAATGAGAGAGTAACAGCTAAGTACGATTATCAAGCAGATGCTATCAAAAGAGCTATAGAAATAGCTAAGAATTATAACTCAGATGTAATTATCCATAGAGAAGATGGAACGATAAGAGATAGAATGAGCTACTAATTTCTCTTTTTAGAATGAAAATGATACAGCTTTCAACAGGTGTGATTAGTATGTCTACTTAAAGTGTTGATTTTTAACATGTAAAAATTATTATCGTTTTGTTTAACAAATTAATTTTTATTACATTTTTGATGTGTGGTTATAACCACACATACTAAAATTGAAAAAAACATTTCCTTTCGTAAACATTCTTTCATGGGAGTTTAGAGAATGTTTAGCTGAAAGATTCAGCACCGAAAGAATTAAGATATCTTCCAAGTGTAAGAATGGACCACTGTTAAATCCATTTTACGAACGGGTAGCTCTAGTTTACCTGAAAATATGATTCTGCGTAGTTCAAAATTCTTTGAGCACGTCCCTATTTCATTTTTTTCCGAGTTCTGACCATTCGGATTTTTCAGTTTTATTCTAGTTTTTTAATCAATAATGAAAACCAAATACATTGATCTAATCGATCAAACGTATGATTTTCCTCAGAAGGAATTTCATTTAAATAAGGATACTCTTGAGTTTCACGGTATTCCCCTTATGGACCTCATAGAAAAGTATGGGACACCACTAAAATTCACATACCTTCCTAAGGTGCAGGAGAATATTCACAACGTCAAAGCTTGGTTCCAAGAGGCTTTCGAAGAGTTGGATTACCCTAAAACATATAATTACTGTTACTGCACTAAAAGCAGTCATTTTAAGCATGTAATATCGGCAGCACTAGCAGCAGGAGCTCATCTAGAAACTTCTTCAGCATTCGATATAAATATTGTAAAAAATTTAGCGGTAGAAGGTCTTATAACTAAAGATCATTTTCTGCTTTGCAATGGCTTTAAACGAGCCAATTATGTAGAAAACATTGTTGAACTCATAAATGAAGGATATAAAGTTATTCCCGTTATAGATAATTATGAAGAGCTGGGTTTGCTATGTGCTCAAGCTAAAAAGAAATTTCCTATTGGAATTAGAATAGCTGCAGAAGAAGAACCAAAGTTTGAATTCTACACCAGTAGGCTGGGCATAGGCTATAAAAATATACTTCCTTACTATTTAAATGAAGTAGAACCGAATGAATTTGTAGAACTCAAAATGCTGCATTTTTTTATTAATACAGGAATTAGAGATAACGCGTACTACTGGAATGAACTCAATAAATGCATGAAGGTTTATGTGACCTTAAAGAGGGTCTGTCCTTCTTTAGATTGTTTAAATATTGGTGGTGGATTTCCTATAAAAAACTCCTTGAATTTTGATTATGATTATAAATACATGATTCATGAAATAGTGAATCAAATCCAGCAAGTATGTATTGAAGCAGGAGTCGAACCGCCTCATTTATTTACTGAGTTTGGATCATTCACTGTAGGAGAAGCTGGTGGAGCCATCTATGAAATTTTGTATCAGAAGAAACAGAATGACAAGGAGAAATGGAACATGATAAACTCGTCTTTCATCACCACTCTGCCAGATACATGGGCTATCAATAAGAGATTCATCATGCTGCCTATTAACCGATGGGATGCTGAATACGAGAGAGTGCTATTGGGCGGGTTAACCTGTGATAGTGATGATTACTATAATAGTGAACAGAATGTGAATGCTATTTACCTGCCTGTTTATGATAAGGATACCCCGCTTTACATTGGTTTTTTTAATGTGGGAGCTTATCAGGAGTCTATAGGAGGTTATGGAGGAATACAGCACTGCTTAATCCCACAGCCCAAACATATACTAATTAACAAAGACCAAAATGGTCTACTCGAATACAACCAATTTAAAGCTGAACAAACAGCAGAACAAATGCTAAATATTTTAGGTTATGAATAAAAGAACGTATGCTGGAATACCTGAGCAATATGCTAAGAAAGAAACTGCCGCTGTAGTACTAATTCCTGTGCCTTATGATGGCACTAGCACATGGCAGAAAGGAGCTGACAAAGGCCCTGAGGCCTTTCTGTCTGCCTCAGAGAATATGGAGCTTTATGACATAGAAACAGATTCTGAAGTGTATAAAGAGGGAATCTATTTGGAAGATCCTATTACTGAAAACCACTCTCCTGAATCTATGGTAAGTGCGGTCCATAAGTTAGTAAAGAGCTATTTGACTAAAAACAAGTTTGTAACCACCTTTGGAGGAGAACATTCCATTTCTATAGGTACAATTAGAGCTTTTAATGAGCGCTATGAAAACCTATCCGTTTTACAGCTAGATGCCCATGCTGATTTAAGAAAAGAGTACGAAGGCTCTTCCTGTAACCATGCCTGCGCTATGTATGAAGCCAACGAGAATACGAATCTGGTACAAGTAGGAATCAGAAGCATGGATGTATCTGAAAAACAAGTGATGAATATGGATAATGTATTCTTTGCTCATGATATCGTGAAAAATGATTTCTGGTCAGATAACGCTATAGAGCAGCTCGGTACAGATGTTTATATTACTATAGATTTAGATGCATTCGATCATTCTTTGGTTCCTTCTACGGGTACTCCTGAGCCAGGAGGATTGTTTTGGTATGAAACGCTTAAGTTTTTAAAGCGCGTCTTTGATGAAAAAAATGTAGTTGGTTTTGATATTGTAGAGCTATGTCCAAACGCACAAGAGAAGTCTTCAGATTTCTTAGCAGCTAAGCTTTATTATAAAATGTTATCCTACAAATTTTCTAACGATAACTTTTAAAATTGAAAATGAAATTTTTAGTTAAGGCATACAATCTTGGCCGGAAGATTAACCTTTCTCAATTGAAAAAAGCAGTAGGCTATAAGCTAATAAAGTCTGAGTTCTCTTTTCTTCTTTTCGAGGTTGAGCCTAATTCGTATGTGTATTATAAGAACTATGGATCAGTTGTTTTTTTTAATGTAAATGCACATTTAAGAACTAAATTTCTATTGGATATAGGACATAATCCAAAAGAAATAAATACCATTGAAGAGTTCATGATGCATACAGATAGCGAAGAAATGAAAGTAGACTTTAATGATATTTTCATTCCCAAGCTTACTTTAGACATAGCTCATATAATTATGCTTCATTTAGCTCAGTCCACCGCCCTTGGAGATTATTTAGATCGGTCTTCTAGTTTACTTGAACAAACCAGGAAATATACAGACGAATTAGAGCTAAAAGGAAGGGTTAGTTTAGGTAGAAAACGGATGAGAAAATTTATAGCACATGCTTTAAATTTTAAAAATAACATAGCAGAAAACTTGTTCATTTTTGAAACACCGAGTCTAGCCTGGACACAGAAAGGACTGTCAGATTTAGACAATCAGTTGAAAGAGGAGTTAGATGTGGTTAACAGACACCATGCTTTGCAAAACAACTTAAACGTAGTCTCTGAAAATTTAGACCTTTTTAAGGATATTCTTCAGCATAAACATAGCAGTACTCTGGAGTGGATCATTATCATCCTGATTTTACTAGAAGTCATCCCCATATTTATTCCGTAGCTAATTCACAAAGCAAGGAAGAGTAAAAACAATTAATACGATTAAAAATGAATAAACCAATATCAGATTTTTTAGAAAAGTACTATCTGCACTTTAATGCAGCCACACTAGTAGATGCTGCTAAAGCGTATGATGTACAATTAAATAATGGAGCTAAAATGCTGATTTCATTAGCAGGAGCTATGAGCACAGCAGAGTTAGGGAAAATTTTAGCTGAAATGATTCGTCAAGATAAAGTGCACATTATTTCCTGCACTGGAGCAAATCTAGAAGAAGACATTATGAACTTAGTAGCTCATTCTCATTATAAAAGAGTACCTAATTACAGAGATTTAACTGCAGAGCAGGAAATGGAATTATTAGAGCAGGGGTTAAATAGAGTTACAGATACGTGTATTCCAGAAGAAGAAGCATTTAGAAGACTACAGTCCAAAATTTATAAAATCTGGAAAGAAGCAGATGACGCAGGAGAGAGTTATCTACCTCATGAATACATGTATAAAATGCTACTTTCTGGAGTGCTAGAAGAATACTACGAGATAGATTTAAAAGATTCATGGATGTATGCTGCAGCAGAGAAAAACCTCCCTATGGTAGTTCCTGGGTGGGAGGACAGTACCATGGGAAATATCTTTGCGAGTTATGTAATGAAGAAGGAGCTAAAAGCGACCACTATAAAAAGTGGGATCGAATACATGACCTTCTTAGCCGGTTGGTACACCGTTAATTCCAAAAATGGAGTAGGCTTTTTCCAAATAGGAGGAGGAATAGCTGGAGATTTCCCGATTTGCGTAGTACCCATGCTGTACCAAGATATGGAGATGGAAGACACTCCTTTCTGGAGCTATTTCTGTCAGATTTCCGACTCTACTACGAGCTACGGCTCTTACAGTGGAGCGGTTCCAAACGAAAAGATAACATGGGGCAAATTGGATATTCACACCCCTAAATTTATTATTGAGTCGGATGCGACAATTGTAGCGCCATTAATATTTGCTTATTTATTGAAAATGTAATTACCTTGATAAGGCCCGACTCTTAAGGCTGGGCCTTAACAGGAGAAAGGAATAGAAGCGTATCAGCACAGTACGATTATCAAGCAGATGCTATCAAAAGAGCTATATAAATAGCTAAGAATTATAGCTCAGATGTAATTATCCATAGAGAAGATGGCACTATTCGAGATAGAATGAGCTACTAAGTGAGCGTAACGATTAGACGAGCTATTTAGCAAACACCAAAACATCTATCTTGAGATCGGTAGACTCAGTGTCTTCTATTGCGTCTTTAGGGGCGAAGTAATTCACGCCTATTTTCTTTACATCTGCTCTGCATTCTGCTAAGAATCTATCATAAAAACCTTTGCCATAACCCACTCGGTTTCCGTGCTCATCTGCATAAAGTAGAGGAACGATTACTAAATCGATGTCTTTAGCTGAGAGTTCCTTTCCATCTGTAGGCTCAGGAATTCCCCATTCATTTTCTTTTAATTCCGTTTCTGGTGTAAGCAGAATGGTTTTCATACTGTGATTATCGAAGTTGGAAACTGAGGTGCACACAGTCACCTTCTCTGCGTAGCAATAGTGTATGAACTCCCACAGGTCTATTTCCTTCAATCTTTTTATAGGAAGAAATACGTGTACTGTTTTATCTGTTAAGTCTACTTCTGAAAGTTGCTCGCAAATAGAATGCGATGCCAACTGGACTAAGTCATCAGAAAGTAAGTCTCTTATGTCTCTGTACTTCGTTCGGGCTTCCTTTTTTGTCATAGTATGACAATTTTACAATGAAAACGGACATTGCAACGCATAAAACGTAAATAAAACGGCAATTTGTCAGTCTATCTCTAATGGCATTTAAATTGACTACTGCTTCTTCAGTTTAAACAGAACAATATTATTTCAACATGATAAAAGAAGGTAACATTAATGTATCAACGGAAAATATCTTTCCGATTATCAAACAGTTTCTTTACTCTGACCACGAGATATTCTTAAGAGAATTAGTCTCTAACGCAGTAGATGCGACTCAGAAAATGAAAACGCTGAGTTCGATAGGAGAGATGAAGACAGACCTAGACAAGCTTAAAGTAGAAGTGATTTTAGATAAAGATGCTAAAACACTTACTATTAGAGATAATGGTATAGGAATGGATGCAGATGAAGTAGATAAATACATCAATCAGATCGCATTCTCTGGAGCAGAAGAGTTCGTGAACAAGTACAAAGACGAAGATGCTAAAAATTCTATTATCGGACATTTCGGTTTAGGTTTTTACTCGGCATTCATGGTAGCTAAGGAAGTAGAGATTATTTCTAAAAGTCAGAAGCCAAACAGTACTCCTGTAAGATGGGTATGTGATGGTTCTCCTAACTTTACTATGGAGGAAACGACTAAGAAGACGAAGGGAACAGATATCGTACTGCATATAGCAGATGATTCTTTAGAGTTTTTGGAAAACCAAAGAATTTCTGGAATCTTAACGAAGTACTGTAAATTCCTTCCTATTCCTGTTAAATTCGGAATGAACACGAACCAGATAGATGATCCATCTGGAGAGAAAGATGAGAATGATAAGGTAAAGCAGATTTCTGAAGAGGTAGAGAACATTATCAATAATCCTACTCCAGCTTGGACTAAAGCGCCTGCAGATCTTTCTAATGAAGATTATACTTCATTCTACAGAGAGCTTTATCCTATGGAATTCGAAGATCCATTGTTTCAGATTCACCTGAATGTAGATTACCCGTTTAACTTAACTGGTATTCTTTATTTCCCTAAGCTTAAGAATAACGTAGAGGTTCAGAAGAACAAGATTAATCTATACAGTAACCAAGTATTTATTACTGATAATGTAGAAAACATAGTTCCAGAATTTCTTACACTTCTTCACGGGGTTATAGATTCTCCAGATATTCCGTTAAACGTTTCTAGGTCTTATTTACAGGCAGATGGAAATGTGAAAAAGATATCTTCTCACATCACTAAGAAAGTAGCTGACAAGTTGGCTTCTATGTTTAAGGATGACAGAAAAGATTTTGAGGAAAAATGGGATGATGTAAAAGTATTCATCGAGTACGGAATGTTAACTGACGATAAGTTTTATGACAAAGCAGAGAAATTCGCTATGTATAAGACTACGGCAGCAGCTTACCACACATTCGAAGAGTACTTCGAGAAAGTAAAAGAGACTCAAAAGAACAAAGACGGAAAAACCATTCTTCTTTATACTACGAATCCTAAAGAGCAGCATTCATTCGTGAAAAGAGCTACAGATAAAGGGTATGAAGTATTGGATTTCGAAGGGCCGCTAGTAAGTCACTTAATGAGCAAGCTAGAGAGCAAGCATACAGATGTACAGTTCTCAAGAGTAGATGCAGATACGATAGATAAGCTTATCCAGAAGGATGAAGAGCAGCCTTCTCTACTTTCTGCTGAGCAGATAGAGTCACTTAAGCCTATGATAGAAGGTGAGGTGGATAAAGGAAAATTAGTAGTGCAGATAGAAAGTATGTCGGCTTCAGATTCTCCTATGATTATTACTCAAAGTGAGTTTATGAGAAGAATGAAAGAACAGCAAATGACCGGTGGCGGTGGAATGCAAATGTTCGGTTCTCTTCCAGATACGTATAACTTGGTAGTAAACGGAAATCACCCGCTGGTAAGTAAAATACTAGAGGAGAAAGATGACGCTGCACGATCTGGGCTTATCAAGCAGACTGTGGATTTAGCTCTTCTGGCTCAGGGATTACTGAAAGGAGAGGATCTTACAGATTTCGTTTCTAGGTCTGTAGAAATGATAAAGTAACGTTAAAGTAATTTATAGATATATTTAAGGCGTTGCAATGAGGGTTTAATCCTGTATTGCAACGCCTTTACTTTTAAAACCCAATAATGAAAAAATTTCTTCCTTTACTAGCCCTCGGAGGCGTAGTACTTCTCTTCTTTTTAATCTTTTACCTCTGGGGTGCCAGTATTTATGATGGAGCAGTAGTGAGACAAGAGACGGTAGACCAAGAGTGGGCAGATGTGCAGGCGCAGTATCAGCGTAGAGCAGACCTTATACCACAGCTGGTAGCTACGGTAAAAGGCGCGGCAGATAATGAGAAAGAGATTCTGATAACAGTAACACAAGCTAGAGCGGGTATAGTTCCAGGCGTTTATTCTCCAGAGCAGTTTACAGATAAGGTCTCTGAAGGGATTCGGCAAGCAGAAACTCCAACTCAAATAATTCCTGTAATAGGAACGATGAGCAGAGGAAGAAATTTTCTTATGGAAAACTACCCAGAGATTAAGTCTACAGATAATTTTAGAATGCTACAGACTCAGCTGGAAGGGACAGAGAATAGAGTGGCTATAGCTAGAGAGAATTATAATAAATCGGTAAAAGACTATAATTCTCATGTGAGAGGTTTTTTCCGTTCTAAAGCATTAGGTATGTTGGCAGAAGAAGATGATTTTCCTAAGCGAGAGTCGTTTACCGCAGACCCCGAAACTCAGGATGCACCAGAAGTAAACTTTGATGATTAACCGATGAGCGCTAGAGAATTTTTTACTGAAGAGGAGCGAGCGGAAATAGAAAACGCGATCACCGAGGCTGAAAAAGTAACTTCGGGAGAGATTCGTGTGCATTTAGAAAACACCTGCGATGAGAAAATTCTAGACCATACGTCATGGATTTTTGAGGAATTGGAGATGCACGCAACCGAAAAAAGGAATGGGGTGCTTATTTATATGGCAGTAGAGGATAAGACTTTTGCTATCATAGGAGATGCAGGTATTAACGAGTTGGTACCAACTGATTTTTGGGAAAACATAAAAGACGAGATGCGTGCAGCCTTCAAACAGGATCGGTTTAAAGAAGGTCTGGTAGAAGCTATTCGTTCTATAGGAATAGATTTAAAAGCACATTTCCCTATCCAAGAAGATGATGAAAATGAACTGCCAAACACCATATCCTACGGAGATGATGAGAAGGATTAGTTCGGTGGTGCGCGCGGTGGTTTTGCTGACCACTATCTGCTTAGGCTTTTCTACAAATGCCCAGGAGGAAGGCTGTATTCCAGAAAAACCTTCGGCATCTACTCCAGCTTCTAAGGCTTATGTATATGATTTTAAGGGGTCGTTATCTGCCTCGGATGAAGCACGGCTAAATGCGAATTTCAGAAATTTTAGAACTTCTACTTCTAATGAAATAATACTTATAGCTCCAGATTCCATGTGTGGATTGGATGTGTGGGATTATGGTGTAAGAATAGGAAATGACTGGAATGTGGGTCAAGCGGAGTTTGACAATGGATTGGTCATCGTCTATAAGGCGAAGACTAGCGATTCTAGAGGCGGAATAGCTGTGGCTACTGGGAGAGGATTGGAAGGGGCGGTTCCAGATGGAGCGGCCAAACTAATTATCGATAAGGAGATGATTCCTCTCTTTAAGAAAGGACAGATACTCCAAGGGATCACCAAAGGGGTGGCGGTATTTGAGGATTTATTAAGGAAAGAGTATAATTTCTCTGAGTATAAAAACAAGAATAAAACGAAGGACTATTCGATTTATGGACCACTGATTATTTTTGGGTTATTCTTTATTTTCTGGCTTATTCAAGTGGGGATGTATGCTAGAACCAATAAGATTTCTTTCTGGAAGGCCATGGTGATTTTGAGTAAGACCAGAGGCACACACAGAGGAAGGTGGGGAGGATTTAGCGGAGGAACTGGAGGTTTTGGTGGTTACCGAGGCGGAGGTGGTTCTGGAGGCGGTGGATTCGGTGGTTTTGGTGGAGGGAGTTTTGGGGGTGGGGGTGCTAGTGGGAGTTGGTAGTCTTTTTAATTATTAATGGTTAATTATTAATTTTTAATGCGGGATTATTAATGCGGGATTCTAGTACTGGGTTAGTCGAAAGTTATCGCTTCGCTCTTTAGTCGAGAGTCGAAAGTCATCGCTTCGCTCTTTTTTCATCGCTTCGCTCTTTAGTCTAGAGTCGAAAGTCATCGCTTTGCTCTTTAGTCGAAAGTCTGGATTCTAATACTGGGTTAGTCGAAAGTCATCGCTTTGCTCTTAGTCGAAAGTCAAGAGTCTGGATTCTAATACTGGGTTATTCGAAAGTCATCGCTCCGCTCTTTAGTTATCGCTCCGCTCTTTGCTCTTTTTCACATACCCAGATACTTCTGGTGAATGTGGATCTTCCTCTTTTTTCTACTGTGCAGAAATCTATGATTTTTAATCCTGATTTGGTGATGGCGGCTTTTATATCTGATTTGGATACAATGACTATTCGTGCGGCTAATTTTACTGTTGATTCTATAATGTTGGAGGTTATGACATCGTCTGAATAGGAGTAGAGGTTGTATGGAAGGTCTATTATAGCTGCGTCATACTGTTGGGTAAGGTCTTTTACATCCATACAATGTACGGTGCTGGTGTACTTGTAGTGCTCGAGGTTTTGTGTGGTGTGTTTGATGGATTTCAAGTTGATGTCACATCCTTCTATACTTAATCCAGAATAGCAGGCTTCTAGCAGTACTGTACCCACGCCACAGCACGCATCTAGTAGCTTAATGGTTTTGTCTCCTTTAGAGGCTACGCTCGCCAGAGTTTTGGCTATGTGTATGCAGAGGGAATTGCTAAATGAATAAGGCTTGTTTATGTGCTTGCGCCAATCTGTTTTTCGCTTGATTAGAACACCGAAATACCAAATATCTTTAGTATTACATATAGAGTAGATGATAGAAGGATTCTGAACATCGGGTTTGCCTTCTATTATAGTGCCTATGTCTTTTAACTTCTTAAGTCTTTCGGTGTATTCTGTAGGGTCACCTTCCAGCACCATGTACTCCGCTTTAAACCCTGTAGCGCACACATTCTCTTCTTTTAGTTTTTCTAACAATCCAGAATAGCTGTCTGCCGAAATACTGATCTCAAATCTATTTTTAATAAAAGCACTGATTGATGGATCTACTTTGAGATTGGAAAAGAGCAATTTATCCAGCACCTCTTCATCAAAAATCTGCCTAGATTCCAACTTACACAATTCAGTATGGTGATAGTCGTAATTAAACGAATAGATATAGCTGGGGTTAGGCGTTTTCAGTGTGGGTAGGTTATGGAGTAGTTGTATATCAATGGTGCTAAATGAAAGCTGAAGACCAGAATAAACTGATGTGTTTCTAGCCGTGAAAGCAAAGATAAAGTTTATGTACTAGGACTGCCCAGCATGGGCAGCTATTTGCTTTTTTGGTAGGGGTGAGGCTGTGAGTCATTCGTGAGTGAGAGGTGCACCGTTGGTATTACAGTTCACGGCCGTCTATTCGATTGTGCCACGTTGTTTTTTAAAATCTGGATAGTCCGCAAGTAATTCTTCAAGTCTTTCTTGTTCGTCCTCTCCAAAATTGTTTACCGAGTACATTTCTTCTCCATTTGGTCCGTCCAATTGTGTCAAGTCAACCGTCAAAACAGCGTCTTTGGGTGCATCTATTTTCCCCCAATCGCTGAACATATTAGGTGCTAAATACCAATTGACTTCTTCTCCTGGCTCAAGCCCGCCTGAAATTTCATAGTTGAAATCGTCTTTTATCCATGGTACACTTCTGTTTGGGCTTGCCAAAGTTCCTGTAAAGTAGGCTCTTGAAACTGCTTTGTCAGTCCCGTTCATTACAGTAAGCTCTATAATTGGTTCTTCGGTTACATAGTATGTCCCTTTTTTTCTTTTGTAAAACCGAGACCTTTTAACTTCAAATTTGACAAGCATTTGTTTATCTTTTTCCGCCTGCTCTATTTTCTGGTATAGTTCTTCAATTTCACCTTTTGCTTGTTCTTTCTTCTTTCGTTCGATTTCAGCTTGGATTTTCTCTCCTTCAGCTATAATATCATCCGCTGTTTTTCCGTCAAGTTTTGACTTCATGTCCGAAACAGTTGCTTCTGCACCGCCTTCCTGCATTAGTTTGCCAAAGTCAAGTCCGCTAAACATTATTAGCTTCATTGACTCTTCAAACTTTTCCTTTTTTTCATCGTCTAAGGATTTTTTAATCTCTTCGATTGACGATTTCATGGCTTCTTCACTTGAGCCGTCAATTTTTTTAGCACAGGAGGAAAGAAGAATTGCGATTACTCCTAATAATAGTGTTACTTTTTTCATAATGGTCATTTTAATTGTTTATAGTTTCTGTTTTTAATGTGGCATAACGTTAACTGTATGTTTTTGTAGGGCATTTGGAAGCACTTCGCTTCAGGTTTGCTCTAAGCCAAATTGTAAATTTGGCGGTAATAGTAGGTAACTAGGCTCTCTCCAAACCTCTGCTGTGCCCTATAAAATATACAGAGTGTTAGAGACTTTTTGTTATAGAATTGACTTTATATCAACATCTTTAATCGCCTCAAGACCCTCAGATGTCAGTGTTCCAAGTCCTGCGTCTACTAATTTGCCTAATATTAACTGTTTTAAGTTCTTTTTTGAAGTTTTACCTATCAAGTCTTTAACCTCTTCTAAATCATCTCTTAAATCATCATAAATAATTTGCTGTCCTAATTCAATTTTAGTAAGTCTTTCAGTAATTTCAGTTAAAACTTGAAGGATTTCTTGTTCTTCTTTTTTCGAAGAGGAATGTCGGTTTTCATTTTCCGTTTGTAAAGTCAAATAATCATTTGTTACATTTTTAGAAAATTTTTCAATTGATTCAATATCAAAAAAGTAATCACCAGTTACGCTTCTTTTTTTAAGATTGTTAACTTTTACATAATCAAAGAAGTTATTTAAGGATTCATCATTCTCGAATTCGTGAATTGCTATTTCTATTACTCTTTTGAGTGAGAAATTTTTACCACCAAGTTTAACATTGGTTTCTTCGTTGTAATATGCTTTTACAATATAAAAAACTATATCTTCTTGAATGCCATTAATGTTAAAAGTCTCTAGTTGGTTAATTACAGTTATGATATATTTTTTCATATATTTTTTGATTGTCTCTAACGTAAGTGTATGTATGCTGGTCTACATATCCGCACTATATATTTAGTGCAGCTAATCTAACAAACTTTAATCACACTCCGCTGATTTACTGATAGATGTGTATAAGTTTCTGTGACTGGAACGGAAGTAGGCGTTCACTTTTCTTTTCTAAAGACCTAGATATATCAGAACAACAGCCAATAGTGTTAAACCCAAAATAACACCAAGAATCACTCCCCAGCTTTTAGTTGGATATTCTACAGTATCATCTTCGTTCTCTGTTGGCCCTAAGAGAAGGGAAACTAAATCGGATAGTATTTGTTTTAGGTTTTTGGTGGTGTTTTATGTTATTGTATTGAATCCTAATGAGACGCGGCCTCGCCTCATTAGTGTTTAAATGTTGGGGGTTATTTATTTAAACGAATTAAATGTTTCAATTAATTTAGTTCTTTCACTTTCCGAAGGCTTGTGAACTATAATCCCAAAATTTCCGTTTTTATAAGTAAGCATGTCAGGAATGTTTTTTGCGTCCTTGAATTTATACATTTCGATGCTAAACGTTTTACCTGTATAACTTATGCCATCCATTGCTCCAATCATGGCATATGCCATTTCACTTTTTTCCCCCTTAAATTCATTACTATTTAAATGAGTTACTAAATCGTCTATTGTTCTATTGCTATTTCCAGAGTTACAACTTACTAATAATAGAACTGTAAATAGGATACTTAAAGTTGTTTTTAAAATAGTTTTCATGTTATTTGTTTTTTAAATTTTATTCCTACTCTTGTGGTTTTTCTGTTACTCCCTGTTTTTTTAAGTGGGTTCTGGTGTCCACTTTTTTATTTGTCACTTTAGATGGTCAGCCTAGCATAAACCGCTATATCTGTTTAACTTGCCCATAACGTACGTGTAAAGAGCATGCACTTTACCCACACTATATGTTAAGTGCAGCTAATCTAATAAATTACTAACCACACTCAATTGGTTTACTGCTACTGTCGTGAACCTTGATTTTCCTGATTCTCTTGATTTCTTGATTGACTGCCAGTATTAAGAATCAGGGTAATCGTGGTAATCTTTTTAATCATGGTTCAGACAATTTGAACTGTCTTAGCCCTAAGAGTAGAGAAACTAAATTGGATAGTATTTTTATACGTTCTGACAGGCTTTTATTCTTCAGTTTGATCTTTAATTAGGAAAGCTAAAACAGGTGTAGCTATTCCAGCTAATACCATTAAGTATAATCCAAATTCAATAGAAACTGACGCACCCAAAGCTTGAGCAAATGGATTATCACCAATATCTCCCATTTTGGAATTGAAATCAATTATTTTCCATATACCTACTAACGCTGCAATAACTGGAGGTATAACTGCACAGTAAAGTTTACTGCCTTCTATTTTCTTAGTTTTGTCATTCATTAAACTAAGAACAATTGGTACAGCAAATAATACTAATGTAAACCACCCATCTCCTTGAACTCCAGATATTGTTCCAACAATTGGAGCTTTAACCCACGGCATAAATGTCGCAAGGGCTCCAATTCCTGATGCAATTAAAATCGCTAATCTTTGTTTATTCATTTTTTAAATTTCTTTTTTTCCTAATCATAAGGCTTTTCGGGATGCGCCCCGTTTTTTATTGTGGTTTCTAGACTCCACATTTTTTGATTTTCTTCTTTGTCACATTGGATGCCCCCCCTTTTGTCTTACAGACCTTTTTTAATTTTAGAATTGCCCATAACGTAAGTGTATACACACGGGCTTACATATGCACGGTATATGTTAAGTACAACTAATCTAATGAATTTTTAACTACACTCCATTGATTTACTGCTATATGTGTATAAGTTATTACTCCATACCATACTAACTCCCCTCCACAATTTTAATTTCTTCTTCACTCAAACCATACAACTCATAAACCATAGCATCAATTTCTGCATCTGTTTTATCAATATCTGCTTTTAGGGTTTGGGCTTCTGCTTTTTTAGTTTCAAAAACTTCCATCCACTCCATTTCATCCATTTTGCTAAGCTTATCTCCACCTACTTTTTTAATGGCTTTGTTGAGTTCTTTTATAAAGTCCCCAAAATCTAACTCGTGCCAGTTCTGGAGCTTTTTTGTGAAATCTAACCCATTAAATTGTGATTTTATATATTTTGTAGTTCTTGTTTGAACCCCATCATAAATCATATTTTGTTCTAAAATCTTTGACAAGATTTACTAAAATGGGGTTATCTTCTTTTAAGACGGGTAACTTCTTGAGATTCACAACTTTTACTTCTGCAAAAACACGCCCTTTTTCGGGTATTAGCTTTTTATACCACCAGTTCATTAATTTTGAATTGAGGACGCCAATTAAAAAGTAATAATCTAATTTATCCTTTTTAATTCTAATATTATGTACGTTTTTTAGTGATAGAAATTTATTTGTATCTATATGTGCTATTATACTGTCAGAGGTTTGTCTTACTATAATTTTTACTTCATCATCAAATGGTGCAGCTCGCCTTGGTTCTGCCAACCAATCCCCATAACTAATCCATCTCTCTTCTTTTATTTGCCACTTATATCGATGAAAGTCCCTACCCATTAAGTATCTTCGGTAAGTCTCGTCTTTTTTTTTGTTCGCATCAAATAATTTTCCCTTGACTATTTCTTGGGTTTGTGGCGGTTTCCCCTTTCCTAATCGATAAGGCGTAAGTCCACAAACAATATCAGTTACTTCCTTTATTTCTGTTCCATTATTTTTAATTTTTTCAAACAATCGTTCATCAACTTGATTTTTAAGAAGCAGACTGTCATCGGATTTACCCTTTAATTTAAGTTGTATTTTCGAGCTTGTAAATATGTCATCTAATTCTTTCGTTTCGATGTAATTATATATGAAATCATTTGTTGGTGGCGTATTGACTAAAAATGAAACACAAGTTTCAACAGTTGCATCTTCAAATATCTGATTCCTATATAATCGAATAAAAGGCACACTATATTCAGTTATTATTCGTTGTCTAAATTCATTATATTGATTCATATACATCCAAGTCGATGGTATTATAAATCCTAGCACTAAATCTTTTTTTAATAGTCGTTCAGCTTCCAGCATAAATAACAAATAGGTGTCTAGTATAGCGGGTGACAACTTATACTTTTTGATATAGTAGTTTTTCTCTAAATCATTTAACCTTGCTCCATAAGGAGGATTCCCAATCACCACGTCAAAACCACCTTTTTCAAAAATGGAAGGATATTCTTCTTCCCACTTAAAGGCTTTATCTCCTGCAACAGCTTTACTTTCAATTAAAGAGTTTCCACATTTAATGTTACTACTTAGATTGTTTAGCTTTCTTCTTGGCTGTGCAGTACGTAGCCATAAAGAGAGTTTCGCTATCTCTACAGATTCTTCGTTTAAATCTACTCCAAATATGTTATTCTCTAATACCGTGTTTTCAATATCGGGAAACACAAAACCACCACCCAGTAAGTTGGTTTGTAACTCACTTATATAGTGGTGTTCTTTAATTAAAAAATCTAAGGCTTGGTTTAAGAAAGCACCAGAACCACAAGCAGGGTCACAAATAGTAATGTGCAGCAGCCATTCTCTGTACGCCTCTAAGTTATCTCTTAATGCTTCTAGGGTTTTTACTGGTCGTCCTTTACGGCTTTTTAGGTACTCCTCTTCTATTACTCCTAATTCAGCTTTCTTTTCGGTACAGAGCTTTCCTACAGTATTATCTACTATGTATTTGGTGATGTATTTAGGGGTGTAGAAAACACCATCTTTCTTTCGTTTACTGGTTTGTTTGTCAAACTCTCCTCCTTCAATTTCTGCATTTACGCTTTCAATCTCGTTTAAGGAGTTTTCAAATATATGACCGAGTATGTTTACATCTACTTGGCTTTCAAAATCGTAAGCTTGTAAGTCATTGGTGTATTTATACAGCAACTCATCGCCAATAATTAAACTATCCAATACAGCATCTGGCTTAAACAAACCACCGTTATAGGCAAATATCTCTGCTGTTTTATTTGTTCCTTTTCTTCCTTGATCTAAGTAACTAAAGTACTTTTTGTATCTGCTATATAAGGGTACTACTTCATCTAGCTCTTTTAGTTTGTTCCATTGTTCCAATATCTTTAACGTAGAGTTTGGAGGCAATAAGCCTCTATCTTCTGCAAAAAAGATAAACAGAAAACGGTCAATCAGTTTTTGTGATTTCTTAAAAAGATTGTGCTTTATATTCTTGTTGGCTCTTTCGGCATCTTCTATATTAAGCTCAGCACGAAAAACTTCATTTTTCATATTGAGTTTTACCAAATCTCTAAACAGCTCTCTTTTAAAAGTAGAGTAGTCTGTATAAAACTTTTTGGTAATAGCTTCTTCCTCTTGTACAGAAGCTTCTTTTATTTGAAGTGGAATATTACGGAGTAAATTATCTTGAGCTAAACATAAATACAACAGTTCGAAACGCTCTAGGTTTAAGGTAAACAAATCAAACTCTTCAAAGTCTACCGCATTGTTAATGTAAAAGCGAATCTTTTCAAAATTGGAAGTAATTACATACACACACCCTGTTTGGTTGGCTTTGTAATCAAATGCTTGTTGCCTTACTTTTTCTAAGTCTTTGGTATTGGTTCCTTTTAACTCAATTACCCCAATGGCTTCATCACCTTTAAGTATAGCTCCATCTGCTTTTCTGCTGTTCTTTTCATTTTTGTACTCAGCCACCAAATTGAAATTGGCATTTGGCTTCATCGTGTAGCCCAATATCTTAGAAAAGAGTTCGGTTAAGAAAATACCTTGGTATTCTTCCTCTTTACTAGAACGTATGTTCTCTTGGATTTTTGAGTCGTGAAAGTATTTAGTAAATTTCTTAAAGGCTTTAGCTACAGCTTCACTGTCTTGCTGCTTTAGGTATTTCTTAAGTACTGAGTTTTGATATAATGGCATTTATCCTTTTTTCAATTTTCACTAATGGCATACTACGTCTGTGCATGCGGGAAAACCCCACATACCCGCACTATCTGTTTAATGGGTGTAAGCTAATAAACTTATAGTTACACTCCGTTGGTTTACTGTAAGATGTGTGTAAGTTTTATATGGAGAGACAGAAAGTAGGCACTAGTCTTATATGTTTTTTCAAGAAAGGTGTCTACTTGTATAGGTAGTTTGACATAGGTGTGGGGTTAATTCATCGGTTATGGTGCGGTGTGCTGGGTATGTGGTACAGGAAACCATAGGTATGGAGCTCGTAGTATGTTAATGTGGTGCAGCAAACTGTCGGTATGGTGCTCGTAGTATGTCGAAGTGGTGCAGCAAACTGACAGTATGGTGTCCTTAGTATGTCGCACTTGGGGTAATAAGTTGTCAAACATAGTGCGTTACTATGTCGGAGTGGTGTAGCAAACTGTCGGTATGGTGCTCGTAGTATGTCGGAGTGGTGCAGTAAACTGTCGGTATGGTGCTCATAGTATGTCAATGTGGTGCAGTAAACTGTCGGTTTAGGGGCGTAAAGCAGTAGATATAGACCCCTATTTAGACAAATAAGGGGTGTTTTTAGTAAGAATAACCTCGTTTTAAGGCCAAATTTCTCCCAAATGGCTATCAAATTTGAGGGTGATTTGGATGCGGGCCTTCGATACAATTGCTGACGCAATCACTCAGTCTCCTTAGATTGTACAAGACAAAAAACATTCAATTGAAAACCAGGGCAACGGAGACTGAGTGATTTTCCGTAGGGAAATAGTATCGAAGGTGCAGTGGGGTAATCTAATAATTTATTACACTTAAAACTCCCCTCCTGATTTTTAAGAGCGCTGTGCTGAGCTTTTGTCGAAGTAGGGTGGCTTGCTGAAACGAAAGTATCAGTCTATAAAAATCCTCAACAGCAAGGCGGGGTGGTGGCAGTGCAAAAGTGACTTCAAATCAAACTCCAACTCACTAACACGAATAGCCATCCCACACGCCTACCACCTCAAAACCAGTTGAGACCTTCGGTCTCCTGGTTTTTGCTCTACTTCGACAACCGCTCAGCACAACGCTCCTACTCTCGAGGAGGAGAGCTCTGGATTCTAATATTAGTTAGATTTATCTAAAACGTAATGTCGCTGTCTTTGTCTTGAATCTTGATTTCTTGATAGACTGCTGGTTCCACCACCTTTGGATTTGGGTTTATGACTAACATTCGTTTTGGATGCTGGTGTTAAGAATCAGGGTAATCGCGGTAATCCTATTAATCATGGTTCAGACAATTCTGATTCTCTTGGAATACTGCTGCTTTAAACCATAATGCACCCTGCCATACCGCGCCTCATTGGTGGTTAAATGTTGGCAGTAGTTTATTTAAAATAAGTTTACCCGTTATTCATTCTCATAATCATGCACAAATTGGATGTGAGGACTGCTGGCCATCAAGTTAGGATTTGTTCCTTCAATTCCCTCAGGGATTGGCTGGTTTCGTGTTTCGTAATAAGATACCCAGCTAGGCATTGGGTTTCCTGTGCTGTCGCTAAATGTCATAGGGTGAGTAAGAAAAGGAATAGAATCTGTAGGTAAATCTTGAGAAGAAAACATTTTATAAACCAATTCAGAGCAATAATAAGAATCGTCATCCCATAAGAAAATCTCATCGTAAGGCGTATTTATTCTTTCGATTCCATACGCTATTGCTGAAGAAATATAGGGTTGGTAATAGCTGTCTAATCTGGCAACGGTGGTTTGAGATTTATTGAATTTATTTTTATTCCTGTTAAGAAACTGTACTAAAGGAGTTAGGCTAATTCCATCCTTTGGTATCGCCTCCACTACAAACCACTTTTCATCTTTTTGCAACGCCATCCCAACATGCGAGTAGTTTTTAGAAAACGATGTGGCCGTTACCTCTTTTATCGCATTGTCTATTTCGCCTGTTCCTGTGTTTTGAAAAAGTAAATCCCCTTGTTTTAATTCGAAATTATTATTTTTTTGAGTGCTATTGCAACTGAGCAAAACAATGGAGAATACAACGAGGATAAAAGTTTGCTTTAGGGTTCTAGTCATGATTGTGTCGGTGTTAATTTTAGGACAGGTCGAAATTACGGCCAACGGTTAGCATAAAGTGCGTGGCAATGTATTTTTACACAGTCTATCTGCCCAGCATAGGCATCTACTTCCTTAACGGAAAATTAAGGAATTAATCTAGAGGGTGAAAGTTCCTTATGGGCAGGGGTGACTTCTTTAGCCATGATTCTCTGGGTTCTTTGATTTTAGCGGTGTTTTCTTCTAGGGATATGTCTGCCTAATCTACAGGTTGGTTATGGAAGTGGGAATCGAGTTGGATGGTGTACTGTCTTGATCTATGATTTTCTTGGTTCTCTTGATGGACTGCTGGTATTTATACTCAGAGTAAGCGTTGCAATGGTTTTAGAATCAGAGTTCATACAATTTTTATTTTCTCTCATCTCGTATTCCTTCAAATGCTCAAGGGCTTAATGCACCACGACTCATTAGTGCTTAAGTCTTGTGTGTTTTTCTTTTTACCAACTGAACGTTTTAGAGTTTGATATTGAGGATGAATTCTCATAGAAATCTACTCGGCAGGATCCAGGACCATTTTCAAAAATTATATCAAGGTCTAATTCACCATCCTTGTTTGACTCAAATTGCTGCGAATTTCCTGCGTAGTCACCAACTATCCAGCCGTCTCCTTCCCCATAGAACCAAACTGCTTCTGGACTTTCTGTGATGGGGCTAGAAAGATTTATGAATACAATTTTCAATTCAGCCTTTTTACCAAGTTCAGCACTTAGAGAATATCCGTCAACATTATTTAGGATCGAATTATTTGAAAGCGCAAGTATATTTTCGCCATATGTCCCAGAAGAAGGGTAGGCTATAGCCATTCTCTCTTTAGTACAACCAAAGTTTAGCGCAGTCAAGAGAACAGCAATTGTATAGATTGAAATTCGTTTCATCATTGATTTTTGTTATCCATAAACTTACGCGTAAAGCGCATGCGCTTTATCTGCACCAGCTGTTTAGGGAATGTAAGCTACTAAACTTATAGGTACACTCAGTTGATTTACTTCTAGGCGTGTGTAAGTTTCTGTGGTTGGAGTTTTGGACTCGGTGGTTTCGGTACTTCGGCAAGAGCTCAGCATACCACTCAGTGTGGCATCCTCAGCCATGGCAGACTGCTCTTGTCTTAAACCAGAATGAACTGCGGCCTTACTGGGCCTCATTAGTGCTTAAAATGTTGGTGAGAGTTATTTTACTTACAAGCGCAACACGAGAAATAACAATTGAATTTAGGAATTGCACATATAAAATCGCCAACAGTTATTGTTGAAATGGAGATGAAGACAAGTAGTAATATCAATACAGGAATATAATCTGAGGATTTAAATGCCATTTTTATTCCTTGTAATTTCTTCATCTTGTGATGTAGAAAAAACAGATAAGGGGAAAGGGTTAATACGGTGAAAAACAAAACATAAAAACGCCAAATTGAGATAGTAAATAAAAAGCTGAAACTAAAAATCAAGAAAAACATTAATACGAGAAAAAATATTTGGTAAGCGACTGGTAACTCCTGAAACCTAGAACCAAAATTTTCTAATTGAGATTGAGATTCTTTTTTTTGCACACTGGTATTAAGCCTGCTGGATTGAATAAACAGTATAAGACAAAACGCAAATACTGGGATACTAAAGATAGTTCCGTAAAGCAAAGAGTTGGACGGTTTATCTCCATTCATTATAGCTAAAAGAGATAATGAAATTAGAAGTACCGGTATGAATGCTAGAAAGCTCGAGGCAATAATTTTTCTATGAAAAACAGAAGTTATATGTTTAGATTTAAAAACAGATATGAAGACTACTATCCAAAGGAAAGGATGGTGCCAAAAGGACCAGTAAAAAGCTTCTTGAAATAGTTCAATAAAAGTTTCTCCTTTGCTAATTATTGGATACCAGTCGAACATGAATTTAAATATTTTTCTTACTGTTAATCTGCTTCAAAATAGTCATCACTTATTTTTAGAATTTTATTTTCTTTAATGGTAAATGTTTGTTTGTACTCACTACTTGGGCATTCATCAAAAATCGTTAAATAAGTGTAGGTTGTGATATTGTCGTTGGTTTTTGTTAAAGTGTAACATTCTTTGAAGAGATAATTAATTTTGTGCTCAGAAATGGTTTTCTCATTTTCTATAAGCTGTATTAACACATAATCTGTCAAATGATCTGCAATTTGAATATGTTTTTCAATTGTCATTTTTTGATTAGAATCATTAGTCAATGACTCACTGTATACCACTTCTATTTTGTCATCAACTAATTTAATATGCTTTTCGATTTCTGGTGAAGATTTATATAAGTAAGCATCAAACACATAAACAACAGAAGAATCTTTGTTAATTCCAACCCATTTCCCATGTAAACTTCCACACTCTATATCCTCGAGCCAAAATAGTGAGCGATTACTATCATCCACAATATCGACTTTAGTTCCATAAATAAACTTACCAAGAATAGGAGAATCTATACTCGGCTCGTTGCGATAATTGAGTCCCTTTTCAGCTGTTGTATATGCCTGAAATAACACTCTCGTGTTAGTCAAGTTTTCTTTGGATACAGAAACTGAATTCGTAACGAGTGCATTTTGTGAATCTATATTTTGACCTTGGCAGGACAAAAACAGTAATGTAATTAAAATATAAATTGTGCTTTTCATAATTATTATAGCCAATGGTTAGTGTGAAAAAGAGCTAAGCTACCCGAAGGGTACTATACAGAGTATTACCTGCTGGCTTTTTCTATTTTATCTTTCAATTCAGGGTTTTCCTGCAGTACGTAATCGGCTCCTATAACCTCCACAATTTTTTTGATTTTATTTAAATAGTTTGCGTCCTTATCCACCAAAAGATCAAAGTGATTAATTAAGAAGTAAACTTCTTCCATTGCAGTTAAAATAATATCATTTTTCAATCTTCCTCTATCTATACCAATAATTAGAATTGGAAGAATTAAATCTGTTTTATTAGGAATGATTTTGGTCATAATTTCTATTAATTCAGGTCTTTCTTTATAGAGGTTATCGTGAATCAAGTTATAAGTATAGCCGTTCATTATGGCGTAGAGAAAAATTTCTAATTGATTTGTAGTCCAAAACTTTAAGTCCATTTCAAGTTCTTCCCAATCAAACTGCGTGAAATAGTCTTCAAAAATTTTATTTAAATCTTGAGGTCCGTGATCTTCATTCCAATAATCACTACCTACATTTTCATTTTTTAATATGAAGTTATAAACTTCAAGGACAGCAGAATTTGTTGATTCCGTTTTATACTTTTCTCCATATTCTGATTTCAAATGACCCATTTATTAATTTAAGTTCTTTTTTCTCTTGCAGGTAACGTTCGGCCAAGCTGTGCTTCAATGCAGCTTATGTTTTGTGCACA